>FZPS01000059.1_pt504 | contig 35770 bp, 27 predicted proteins | sample 1817821 | NCBI WGS metagenome assembly FZPS01 (sample SAMEA104158645, study PRJEB21678) | metagenome | place: Germany | collected 2015-04-21 | reverse complement strand
TCTATATTATAGAATAAGTACTCTAAGTCATTCTCTTTTAATTCTTTCTCTAATTTTTCTTTTAATCTAAAAGTAATGTCGGCATCTTCACAGGCATAGAAATAAACTTCTTCAGGAGTTAAATCCCTCATGGTTTTCTGATTCTTGCCTTTCGGACCAATTAGATGTTCAATGGGAATGGTTTGATGGTTTAAATAGATTTCTGCCAAATAATCCATTCCATGTCTAAGTTCCGGTTGAATTACATAGTGTGCTATCATAGTATCAAAAAGTGGACCTTGAATATTAATGCCATATCTTTTTAATATGATGATGTCGTATTTTATATTTTGTCCAATTTTTACTATTTGCGGATTTTCAAAAATAGTTTTAAATTTTTCCACTATTTTTTTAGCATCTTCTTTTTTCTCGGGTACCGGAATATAAAAAGCTTCATTGGGTTGGTATGAAAAGCTAAATCCTACAAGTTCTGCTTCCATAGGTTCAGTTCCTGTAGTTTCTGTGTCTAAAGCGATTTCTTTTTTAGAGCATAAAATTGAGGCTAATTCATCTATAGTTTTTTGATTATCAATGAGTTTGTATTTAATTGCATTGTTTTCTAATGGCAAATCTTTGCGATTTTTTTCGTCACCTGTATGTTCCTCTACAAAATTTGAAAATAAATCGCCTTGGATTGCCTCTTTTATGTCTTTCTTTTTTAAATTGGTTTGATCAAAAAGGGTAGGGGCAGATTGGTTCTCTTCCGGATATTTTCTACGTAGGAAAGTTCTGAATTCTAATTCTTCAAAAATTTCTTTTATTTTCTCTTCGTCTTCTTGTTCTCTAATTAACTCATCTAGTTTTAATTCTATAGGAACATCTTTTTTTATAGTAGCTAAAAATTTTGAGAATGTAATACCTTTTATATTTTCCTCAATATTTTTTTTCATTGCCCCTTTCAGTTGATTGGTATTGGCTATTAAATTTTCAACTGATCCAAATTCTTCAATAAGTCGTTGAGCTCGCACTTCACCAATTCCCGGACAACCTGGTATATTGTCTGATGCGTCTCCCATTAAGGCCAAAATATCTATTACTTGAGTGGGATTTTCTATTTTGAATTTATTTTTTATTTCTTCAATGCCTAAAACCTCATAACCCCCTTTATGTTTAGGGCGATACATAAAGATATTATCTGTTACAAGTTGACCATAGTCTTTATCCGATGTAAGCATATAGGTTGGAATCTGTTTCTTTCCTGCTTGAGTGGCCAGTGTTCCTATTACATCATCAGCTTCATAGCTCTCAACCTCTAATATAGGGATACGGTATGCTTTTATTATTTCTTTGATAATTGGGACTGATTTTTTTATATCTTCCGGAGTTGATTCTCTTTGCGCTTTATACTCTTCGTATGCTTCGTGCCGAAAGGTTGGTCCGGGAGGATCAAAGGCTATACCTATGTGTGTAGGGTTCTCTGTAGCTAGTACATCTTCCAGTGTATTTACAAAGCCGAATATGGCTGATGTGTTTTCTCCTTTACTATTTATCCGTGGATTTCTTATAAATGCGTAGTACGATCTGTATATAAGTGCGTATGCATCTATGAAAAAAAGCTTTTCCTTATTCATTATTATATATTTGTTTAGCGTAAAAATACAAAAAAATGATGGATTGATTCTTTTATGTGTTATTTTTGTGTTTTAATAGTAAGGACCCAATATGAATTTATTGCCCCAAATAAAAGCTCCTATATCTGATGAACTTAAAGAGTTCAGAGAATCATTCAATGAATCGTTAGATAGTTCAAATGATTTGATGTCTAGTGTTATTGATCATATCAAGCAAAAGAATGGGAAAATGATGCGCCCCATGCTGGTTCTTTTGATTGCAAAATCTTTAGGTGAAATATCAAAAGTCACCATTCACTCTGCAGTAGCTTTAGAGTTGTTGCATACAGCTAGTTTAATTCATGATGATGTCGTGGATGATAGTGTTTTAAGACGTGGCCAGCCTTCTGTAAATGCTATTTATGGGAATAAAGTTTCCGTTTTAGCAGGGGATTTCTTTTTAGCAACTTCCTTAATGGAGGTTGGGAAAACATATAATTATAGAATTGTAGAACTTGTTGCTAATCTTGGTAAAAAGTTATCGGAAGGTGAGTTATTGCAATTAGAAAATATTGATCAGTTAAATCTTTCTGAAGAATCTTATTTTGAAGTCATTAATAAAAAGACAGCGGCTCTTTTTGAAGCATGTGCTGAAATAGCTGCGTTATCTGTTAATGCTCCGGATGAAAAAGTTTCCGAAATTAGAAGATTGGGTAATCTCATTGGAGTTTGTTTTCAAATTCGTGATGATATTTTCGATTACTACGAGAATCTACAAATAGGTAAACCCACCGGGAAAGATATGGAAGAAGGTAAGTTGACCTTGCCAATTTTATATGCTTTAGATAAAACCAAGAATCCCTATTTTAGAGAGAAGGCGTTGGATGTAAAAAAAGGGAATGCTACGGCCGAAGATATAAATGACCTTATTCAGTTTGCAATGGATGAAGGTGGCATAGATTATGCTCATGAAACCATTGATAGATTTCGTGGTGAAGCTGAGCAAATTATATTATCCCATTTTTCCGGGGATTTACAAGAAGCACTGCTTAATTATTTAGATTATGTAGTGAATAGGAAATTATAGATTAAAGGATGGATAGACCATATATAAACAAAACAGCCTCGTTATATAAAATAACGAGGCTGTTTTGTTTATATCGATTTTATTCCATGTTTTAGAGAAATGAATAGGTCTGGGATCGAACGCTATTCGCTCTGGGTTAAACACCTCTTCGGTCTGGGACCGAGATAGGGTAGGTCCCTGACCGATAAATTCTATACTTTTATTCGCTTAGGAAACAGTTGTTGCCCGCATTCGGTTTTAGAAGAAGTTTATTTCTTCTCCCTTGATATCCGATAATAGCAAGTTCGATAATCTACTTGTTCCTAGTCTAAAAAGTTTATTGGTTAACCACTCCTCACCTAGAATTTCTTTAACTATGGTGTAGTATATAATGGCATCCTCAGGTGTGCCTAGGCCTCCTGCCGGCTTAAATCCTACCTTATTACCTGTTTCATCAAAATACTCCTTGATAGCTTGACACATAACGTAAGCCGCTTCAGGAGTGGCGGATATCTTTTCCTTACCGGTAGAGGTTTTTATAAAGTCAGCTCCGGAGTACATTGCTAAAATGGAAGCTTTTTTTATTTTCTCTGCACTTTGTAACGATCCTGTCTCAAGAATCACTTTTAAATGCTTCTGTTTACTTTCAGCTACATCCTTGAGTTCTTGAATTTCATCGCAGAGCGTTTCGTAATCGCCGCTTAAGAATTTTCCAACCGATATAACCATATCGATTTCATCGGCTCCTTCCATTATTGCCATTGCAGTCTCTGCTATCTTTACCTCAATGAAGGTTTGTGAGGAGGGAAATCCTCCCGATACACAAGCTATTTTTACGTCTTCTACTTCTAAGGCGTTTTTCAGGATAGAGGTGAAATTGGGATATACGCACATTGCCGCAACATTGGGCATATCCGGATAGATATGAGAAAACCGATTTACCTTTTCTACCATTGCAAGAATGCTTTCATCATTATCAGTAGGAGTTAATGAGGTTAAATCGATGCAGTTGAAAAGAAAAGTCTTGACTTCGTTAGTATTGTTCTCTGCTGCTTTTTCATCAATTAATTTTTGAACTGCTTTCTTTATGTCTTCGTCTTTAAGATCAGTGTTATATTTGGCTAGTGCCGCTAAATATTTGTCATTATTCTCTTTTATTTCATTCATGGTTTTTGAGTTTAGAATTATGTAAATGTCTTTTATTATCTCTTTGCGTTTTTTTCTCCAGGTTTTGCTTGAAAGCCTCTGTTAAGTTTACACCGGTTTGGTTTGCTATACAGAGTAAAACCCATAATACGTCGGTCAGTTCTTCTGAAAGATTAGCTTTCTCTCCCTCTTTAAACGATTGTTCTCCATATACCCGGGCCATAACGCGAGCTAATTCGCCTACTTCTTCTGTTAAAACTGCCATATTGGTGAGTTCGTTGAAATATCTCACCCCGTATTCTTTAATCCATTGATCTACAGTTGATTGTGCTTCTTCTAGTGTCATTATTCCCGATTTATAGAGTCAATAATAATAGTAACCGGCCCATCATTGATTAGGGAGACTTTCATGTCTGCTCCGAATATTCCTTTTTGTATGGGCTTACCTAATTTCGTTGCAAGTACTTTGCAGAATTCAGTGTATATTTTTTCGGATATTTCAGGTTTTGCTGCCTTGATGTATGACGGTCTGTTCCCCTTTTTTGTTGATGCGTGGAGTGTAAACTGACTAATTAAAAGGATCTCTCCATTAACGTCTATGACTGATTTATTCATTACCCCTTCTTCATCGTCAAAGATCCTTAGGTTTATTATCTTGTTGCTCAGCCATTCTATTCCATCCTCAGCGTTCTTTGCATCTTCATTTTCGACACCCAGTAGGACCATCATTCCTTTGTTGATGGATCCATTAATGATACCCTCTATTTTTACTGAAGCTTCACTAACTCGTTGTATGACTACTCGCATATACTTGAATAATTTATTGATTACTAAGATAAGAATAAATACTAAGAATTGTAGTTTAATAAAATAAGGTTTTTATTCACCGGATAAGCCCTTTAATAAGGCCTCTGTTTTTGCCGGACCAATTAATTCCACTATTTCCTCTTTAGGAGCCTTGCGTATTCGCTTTATACTTTTATATTTTTTTAATAAAGTATGTTTCGTTACAGGGCCAATCCCCGGAATGTGCTCTAATTCAGATGCAACCTGTCTTTTGCTTCGAATATCCCTGTGAAATTGAATGGCAAAGCGATGCACTTCGTTTTGTATTTGCTCTAATAAACGAAACAATGAGCTATTTTGTTTTATGCCGATAACCTTTGGAGGATTTCCAAAAAGAAGTTCTGAGGTACGATGCTTATCATCTTTAGCCAGTCCTGCAATAGGTATAGACAGGTTGAGTTTAGCTAACGCCTGTTTTACCGCAGACATCTGCCCTTTACCCCCATCCGTAAGTATAAGATCGGGGGTAGGTAATTCATTGTTTATTAGGTGTGTATATCTTCTTTCTATGACTTCTCGCATTGAGGCATAATCATCCGGTCCTTCAACGGTCTTTATGTGATACTTTCTATAATCCTTCTTTGAAGGACGTCCTTTTTTGAATACGACACAAGCAGCTACGGGGTCGCTTCCTTGGATATTGGAATTGTCGAAACACTCTATGTGCATAGGTAGTTTCTCCATTTGTAGTTGTTCTTGGATCTCTTTCAACTGCCTGATTACTCTTTGTTCCGGGTTTAATTTTTCAGCCTGTTTAAGGCGATCTGCCTTGTATTGTTGTACATTTAAAAGGGAGAGGTCGAGTAGTTTCTTTTTGTCGCCTCTTTGTGGAATAACCAACTTAACCCCTTCTAATTCTAAATCTAGCTCAAAAGGAACAACAATCTCTTTCGTTTTACTTTTATATCGCTCTCTTATCTCAATGATTCCCAAGCGTAGCAGCTCTTGTGGCGTTTCGTTTAATCTTTTCTTGTATTCAAAGGTGAAGGCTCTTGTTATGGCTCCATTTACGATGTGCAGATGGTTTATATAAGCTGATTTCTCTCCATTTTCAGCAATGCTGAAAACGTCTAGGTTATGTAGAGTATTGCTTACAACCTCAGACTTGGCTCTAAAGTTTTCTATGAGAATGTATTTCTGTTTAATGCTTTCGGCTTCTTCAAACCTCATCTCCTTTGCCAGAGCTTGCATTTTCTCCTCAAGTAATTGGCTGATTTCTTTTGTATTCCCTTTCAATATCTCTTTGATCTCTTCTATGTCCTGTAGGTAGTTGTCATGATCTTGATTACCTACGCAAGGTCCTAAGCAGTTCTTGATGTGATATTGTAAACAGACCTTATATTTCCCCTCTTGTATTTTTTCAGGAGAGAGGTTTAGGGTGCAACTTCGGATGGGGTAGAGTTGTTTGATTAGCTTTAATAGCGCTTTCATAGTAGGTAAATGGCTGTAAGGACCAAAATAGGTAGAGCCATCTTGTACTATTTTACGCGTGCTAAATACTCTGGGGTAGTATTCGTTCTTGATGCAGATGGAAGGATAGGTCTTATCGTCTTTAAGAAGAACATTGTATCGCGGTTGGTATTTTTTTATTAAGTTATTTTCCAGAAGTAGGGCATCCTCTTCACTGTTTACAACCGTATATCTTATATCATTTATTTTGCGAACCAGGACTCTGGTTTTTCCTGGTTCATGTGTTTTATTGAAATAGGAGCTGACCCTTTTTTTAAGGTCTTTAGCTTTACCCACATAGATTATGCTCCCTTTTTCGTCGAAGTATTGATATATCCCCGGACGATTAGGCAAGCTATCTACTATTTTCTTTAAATGGGTTTCAGTTGTATTTTGCTCCTTTTTCTTATCCACTTTTATAGTTTAAGGACGGACTTTACTTCTACGTCATCATCAAATACAGTTGTACCATTAAGCGCCTTCAATTCAATGATGAAGTTGACATATATCTTTTTAGGATTAAGTCGTTTGACTAATTTGCAAGCCGCTTCAATGGTGCCACCGGTAGCTAATAAGTCGTCGTGAAGTAAAACTATATCGTTTTCATCAATCGCATCTTTATGTATTTGTATGGTGTCCATGCCATACTCTTTCTTATAGCTTTCTTCTATTGTATCTGCCGGTAATTTACCGGGTTTTCTTATCGTGATGAAGCCTGCATTGATTCGTGTGGCTAGTACAGGACCCATAATAAAGCCTCTTGATTCGATTCCTACGACCTTTGTGATACCTTTGTCTTTGTATAGGTCGTATAAATTATCAGACAAGGTCTTTAAACCTTCAGGGTCTTTGAATAGGGTAGTGATGTCATAGAATCTAATCCCTTTTTTAGGAAAATCCTCAATTGTTCTTATTCGTTTCATTAATTCTTCTTCACTCATCTTTTCTTGTTTTGTTTCACGTGGAACATAATTTATTTACTAGCTAATACTAAGAGGACATTGATGTCACTGGGCGATACGCCGGGTATTCGACTGGCTTGAGCTATGGTTTCAGGATTTATTTTCTTTAATTTTTGCCTTCCTTCAAAAGAAATTGATTCCAGTTCGTCGTAATTGAATCGATCTTTAATTCGAATGCCTTCAAGCCTGGAAGTTTTATCGGCAATCATCCGTTCTCTTTCAATATAGCCTTTATATTTTATCAGTATTTCTGTTGCTTCAATAATCTCTTCGTGTCTGCTTTCTATTTTGTCCAACTCTTTTTGTAAAGCCGGAATATATAAAGCGATTTCTTTTAATGTAATTTGAGGGCGCGTTATCAGGTTCATTAGTTTACATCCTTGTCGTAAAGGAGTTGTGCCTAGTTCTTTTAATCCATCGTTTATCTTTTCAGGTTTGATGGAATAGTTGGTTGAAAAATCGATTAATCTTTCAATCTCTTTTTCCTTTTCAACCAAAAGCTCATAACGTTCCTTTGTCGCAAGTCCCAACTCCCATGCTTTTCTCGTCAGACGAACATCTGCATCATCCATTCGCAGTAGAATTCTATATTCAGCCCTTGAAGTGAACATACGGTAGGGTTCATTGATTCCTTTAGTGACTAAATCGTCAATTAAGACTCCGATATAAGCCTCATCCCTTTTTAGGGTAAAAGCTTTTCCTCCATGACAATTTATATGTGCATTAATCCCTGCAATTAATCCCTGTCCGGCAGCTTCTTCATAACCTGTCGTACCATTGACCTGTCCGGCTAAAAAGAAGTTCTTTATGTTTTTAGATTCAAGAGTATGCGTTAATTGGGTAGGATCAAAGTAGTCATATTCTATGGCGTATCCCGGCCTGTATATAATTACATCTTTAAATGCGGGCATTTTTTTAAGTCCGGCCAATTGTATGTGCATAGGTAGAGATGACGAGAATCCATTGATGTAAAATTCATTGGTGTCTACTCCTTCAGGCTCTAAGAATATTTGATGTCTTTCCTTATCGGGAAAGTTTACAATCTTTGTTTCAACACTAGGGCAGTTTCTAGGGCCAATACTTTTAATTTGTCCGTTATAGAGAGGGGAGTCTTCTAGCCCTTTCTCTAAAACCTCATGAACCTCTTTATTCGTATAGCAAGTCCAGCAGTCCAGTTGCTTTAAATGGCGAATGTCTGTATCTAAGAAAGAAAACTTGTGAAAATCTATTTCTCCCTCTTGGGGCTCTAGATGTTCAAAGTGTACACTTCTTCCATCAATACGTGCAGGTGTACCTGTCTTTAATCTGTCATATCGTATTCCATGCTGTGCAATGGATTCAGTTAAGTGAAAAGATGCGGCGTCAGCCATTCTTCCTCCGGGAAATTGAACCTTACCCACGTGCATCAGTCCATTAAGGAATGTGCCGGCGGTAAGGATAACACATTTAGCTTCAAAGGGAGCTTGTAAAAGAGTCTCTACTCCAGTTACTTCTCCATTTTTTACTTTGATACCTATTACAGTATCCTCCCAGATATGGAGATTTTCAGTGTTTTCAACTCGTTTTCTCCAGGCGGCAATAAATTTCATGCGATCGCATTGAGCTCTTGGGCTCCACATCGCAGGTCCTTTGGATTGGTTTAGTAATCTAAATTGAATCGTAGCCTCATCTGTAACCAAGCCCATCTGACCTCCTAGAGCATCAATCTCTCTAACAATTTGTCCCTTCGCTATTCCTCCAATTGCTGGGTTGCAGCTTAGCTGGGCGATTTTATTCATATCCATAGTAATCAGGCAAGTTTTTGAGCCTAAATTAGCTGAGGCCACAGCCGCTTCACAGCCGGCATGACCTGCTCCAATTACTATTACGTCGTATTTAAAATCCATTTGTAATTCTCATCTATTTTTAAACCTCACAAAGATACAAAAAGTTCGGCTTCTATAACCTATTTTAATGAGGTAAAAAGTTGATATTAAGCGGTTAAGTATTCTTTTATAAGAGCGAGGGCTTTGTTTTCTTCCTGCTCCATGTTTTCTCTTTGCTCGGGAGTTTGGTCATCTATGCCGCAAAGATGAAGAATACCGTGGATGATTACTCGATGAAGTTCCTCATTAAAAGGCACCTCATATTCTTGTGCATTGCTTGTAACAGTTTCTATTCCAATGAAGATGTCTCCTGATATCTTATTTCCTTCGGTATAATCAAAAGTGATGATATCAGTGTAAAAATCGTGTTGTAAATAGTGTTGATTGGTTTCTAAAATAACCTCATCCGAGCAGAAGATATAAGCTATTTCTCCAACTGTCTTTTTGTGTGATAAGGCAACCTTTAGTATCCATTGATTTAATAAATCCTCACTGATTGAAGGCATGCTTACTCCTTGAGTGTGAAAAGAAAGTTCCATTTTAATCGTTTATCTATTCTTATTAAGAGAATGTTTCTATGATCTTCCACCTTCTATGGGTGAAAGATTCTCCGGTTAAAAATATACAAATTTAGAGATATCTTTCTTTGCTTCTTTCTCTTTTTTTATAAGATGTGTTAACTGTAGTCTATTTGGTGTATTTAAACAATGATTTTCCCTGTCGTGATGACTTGAAATTAGAATAGGTCATAAGGGGGCATTAATGAAAGAAGATAATAAATCATGGAATAGTGATGGTATTTTATTTAGGTTTTTTTCTGTCTATTATTGTTTATCTGTTTAATTATCAGTTGATTATGTGCTATTTTGTTGCTGTTGAAATAAAGGAGAGTGTAGCAGAGACTTCTTCTTTAATGGTGTTATTGCTAATGGGTATTGATTGATGATTAGTAAAATAAAGATTAATTATTCTCTTTGTCAACGGTACTGAAATGATGTTTATTGTTGAATTTATTCAACCCTTCAAGAAATAGGTTTTATTTTGTATGGATATAAAGTAAAGTTAAGGATGCGATAAATAGGATTAGAAGATGGAGGATTGATTAAAACATAATAGTAGAATGCAGAGAATTGAGGTGTTCTTTTTTCCCTTTTCGTTCTCTTTAGTCCTTGTTTATGGAATTTTTCTTTGTTATATAATGTAAAAGAGAGATTTAGGTTAGGTTTAGATGAAGAAAAAGAGATAGATTTGATGGAATCTTTATACCTTTGTATTCAATGATTGCAGAACCAATGGAAGAAGAATTTAATATAAGAGCATCCCAGATAACGCCACAGGAAAGAGAGTTTGAAAACTCACTTCGTCCCTTAAATTTCGATGACTTTCGAGGTCAAGTGAAAGTGGTTGATAACTTGAAGGTTTTTGTTCAGGCTGCTCGTATGAGAGGGGAAGCTTTAGATCATGTGCTATTACATGGTCCCCCCGGTTTAGGTAAAACAACTTTATCTAATATCATAGCAAATGAATTAGGGGTAGGCTTAAAGATTACATCGGGTCCCGTTTTGGATAAACCTGGTGATTTGGCAGGAGTATTGACCAGCTTAGATGAGAATGACGTCCTTTTCATAGATGAAATTCATCGACTTTCTCCTATAGTAGAAGAGTACCTTTATTCTGCAATGGAAGATTATCGGATAGATATAATGATAGACAAAGGGCCTTCAGCCCGAAGTATACAGATTGACTTAAGTCCATTTACATTAGTTGGAGCAACGACTCGAAGTGGGTTATTGACTTCTCCCTTACGTGCCCGTTTTGGAATTAATCTTCATCTGGAATATTATGACGATGAGGTCTTGAATGGCATTATTCTACGATCCAGCAAAATCTTGAGAGTTCCATGTACAGATGAAGCAGCTGTTGAGATTGGTTCAAGAAGTAGAGGAACTCCCCGTGTTGCAAATTCTTTATTACGTAGGGTGCGGGATTTTGCCCAAGTAAAAGGCACAGGATCCATTGATCTAAATATTGCCAGGTACGCTTTGGAGTCTTTAAATATCGATCGTTATGGCTTAGATGATATTGATAATAAAATTCTTTGTACCATTATAGACAAGTTTGGAGGTGGTCCGGTTGGTATTACTACCATTGCAACTGCTTTAGGAGAAGATCCGGGAACCATAGAAGAAGTCTATGAGCCTTTTCTTATCAAAGAAGGGTTTATAAAAAGAACACCTAGAGGAAGGCAAGTTACCGATTTAGCTTATTATCATTTGGGAAGACAACGAGGAGCAAGTCAATCTTCATTATTCGATTAAAATAGATTAGATGTCACGATTAGCAAGTTTAGCCAAAGAAACGGTAATCTATGGGTTAAGTAGTATTGTTGGGCGATTTCTCAATTACTTGCTTGTACCGATGTATGTTTCGGTTATGTCGGTAGAATCGGGCGGATATGGTGTTGTAACTAACGTCTATGCATTTGTGGCATTATTCCTGGTGCTGTTGACCTATGGGATGGAAACCGGTTTTTTTCGTTTCATAAATAAGGAAAAAGAGAATCAGAAAGTTTACTCTTCCATCTTGATTGCCGTAGGAACTACCTCTTTCTTTTTTATCTTGCTTTGTCTCTCATTCTTAAGTCCTATATCTTCTTTATTGGGGTATCAGAATCATCCTGAATATATTGGTATGATGGCCATAGTAGTGGCATTGGATGCTTTTCAATGTATACCATTTGCCTATTTACGCTACAAAAGGCGACCCATAAAATTTGCAGGGATTAAACTGTTCATCATTGCATTAAATATCCTGTTGAATTTCTTCTTTTTAATATGGTGTCCTAAATTAGCTGTACTCTATCCTTCTCTGTTTAGTTGGTATGATCCAAGCAATCAAGTTTTCTATGTATTTCTGGCCAATTTAATAACCAGTTCCATTCAGCTCTTGTTCTTTATTCCTGAGCTCAAAGAAATCCGTCATGGCTTTGATCTTCATCTGTTCAAACGGATTTTACGTTATTCGTTCCCCATTTTGGTGTTAGGGGTGGCAGGTATATTGAATCAAACAGTAGATAAAATAATCTTCCCTTTTCTTTTTAAGGACACTGAAGTAGCACACGTACAATTAGGGATTTATGGAGCTGCCAGTAAGATCGCAATGATTATGGCTATGTTTACTCAAGCTTTTCGTTATGCCTATGAACCCTTTGTCTTTGGGGAAGATAAGAAGAAGGATAGCCGTAAAATGTATGCTTCAGCTATGAAGTACTTCATAATCTTTGCTTTATTAGCCTATCTTCTGGTTATGTTTTATCTGGATTTATTAAAATATATTATTACTCCGGGCTATTGGGAGGGATTAAAAGTAGTCCCCATTGTTATGGGGGCTGAACTCCTTATGGGAATTTATTTTAATCTTTCGTTTTGGTATAAGTTAATTGATGAAACTAAATGGGGAGCTTATTTTTCCATTATAGGTTGTGTTGCCATTATTTGTTTGAATCTGATTTTTGTTCCTCGTTTTGGATATATGGCATCCGCTTGGGCTGGTTTTATAGGGTATGCTTTAGTTACTGCATTGTCTTATATCGTTGGACAAAAGAAGTATCCAATTCCTTACGATCTAAAAGGTATTGCAGGTTATCTCTTTTTGACGGGAGTCTTATTCTTGGCTGGAAATTGTGTAGTTATTGAAAGTATAGTGTTGCGATTAGTTTATAGAACCATTTTATTAGCTTTTTATATAGGTTATCTCATAAAAAAAGATTTACCTTTAAAAAGTATACCTATAATAAATCGCTTTATAAAGTAGAGTTATGAAATCGGATAGTAGAAATGTATTTGCCATTAAATCTTTTTTCAAAGAGTATTTTGATCTGAAGAAGGATAAAGAAAACGAGCAAGAAACTGAACAAAGCATACGTCAAGGAGTGGAAATGAAAGGCGCAAAACTCTGGATTCTGATTTTTGCCATTTTTATTGCTTCTTTAGGATTGCATATCAATTCAACAGCTGTTATCATCGGAGCCATGTTGATTTCTCCTTTGATGGGGCCCATTATGGGGATAGGCTTGTCTGTAGGAATCAACGATATTGATCTGTTGCGTAAATCACTCAAAAGTTATCTGGTAACCACTGCCTTTTGTGTGGCTACTTCTACTTTGTTCTTCCTGCTCACTCCTGCAACAGAAGCTCAATCGGAGTTGTTGGCTCGGACCTCGCCAACAATCTTTGATGTCTTTGTTGCTTTATTTGGTGGTTTGTCGGGAGTCGTTGCTGTTTCTACCCAAGAGAAGAAGGGGACGGTTATTCCGGGAGTGGCTATTGCAACAGCTTTAATGCCACCTTTATGTACTGCCGGTTATGGTCTGGCTACCGGTAATTTAATCTATTTTTTAGGGGCCTTTTATCTTTATTTCATTAATACGGTATTTATCAGTGTTGCCACATTCGTTGGTATTCGCTGGATGCATTTTAATCCAAAGGTATTTGTAGATAAGAAAAGAGAGGAAGTGGTGAGGAAATATATGGTTGTCATTGTAATCTTAACCATGATCCCGGCAATTTATTTAACGGTTAATATCATTCAAGAAACAGTTTTTCATACAGCTGCTTCTCGATTCATATCCGAGCAATTGGATTTTCAGAATACGCAGATAATTGATCGGAAAATAATTTATCAAAAAGATAATCGAGAAATCAGAGTGATCTTAATGGGAGAGGAGGTTCCTGAAACCTCCTTAACCTTGGCTAAGAATCGGTTGAAAGATTATAAACTGGAAAACACTAAACTAACGGTTTTACAAGGAGTACAGAATGAAGAGGTGGATTTATCTTCTATTCGTGCCATGGTAATGGAAGATTTCTATGAAAGCAGTGAAAAGCAATTGCAAAAACGTCTACAAGAAATTGATGCGTTAGAGAAGGAGTTAACACAGTACAAGGAGTATAGTGCCTTAAGTGAGGTATTGGTGGATGAGGTCAAGGTGCTTTACCCTTCCATTCAATCCATATCAATAGCTCAATGCTTGGAACGATATGTGGATTCCACAAGGGTAGATACTGTTCCTTTGGCTATCTTCAATTTTAAGGAAAGACCAAAACAGAAAGATATAGACAATATTAATAAGTGGTTAAAAGCACGATTAAAAAGTGAAGAGGTTCGCTTAATTATTGAATAATGGTGGGGTAGGAGAAATGAAATATTATAAAATCCAGTTACTCTTATTTGGCTTATTCCTGTTTTCTTCTTTGTCGGCGGATGAAGGGATGTGGTTTATTGGTGATCTTACCAAACAGACTCAGAAGATGATGAGGAAGCGAGGAGCAAAGCTAAATAATAAATCAATTTATAGTGAAAAGAACCCTTCTTTGAAAGATGCGGTTGTCAGCTTTGGTGGTTTTTGTTCTGGTGTTATGGTCTCCGAAGAAGGATTACTTTTTACCAATCATCATTGTGGCTTTGAAGCCATCCATCAGTTAAGCTCATTAGAAAACAATTATATTGAAGAAGGATATGTAGCCGAAACGCAAGCAGATGAATTACCTTGTCCCGATTTATACGTGAGCTTCTTAATTTCCACAGAAAATGTAACCTCCCGTATTCTGTCAGCTGTTCGGAGTGAAATGACCGAGGTAGAACGGTCGGTAGCAATCGATTCAGTCATTTTTGTCCTTCAGGAAAAGTTGGCGATGCAAGATCCCAACTTGATACGTAAGATTGATTCATTTTATGAGGGTAGTGAATATTGGCTTTCCACTTATCAGAACTATTACGATATTCGTTTGGTTTTTTCTCCTCCTTCTTCCATTGGAAAGTTTGGTTGGGATAGTGATAATTGGGTGTGGCCAAGGCATACCGGTGACTTTAGTGTGTTTCGGGTTTATGCTGATGCCGAAAACCAACCTGCTGATTTCTCTGAGGAGAATCAGCCTTATCAACCTCGATATGTAGCTCCTATTTCGATTGATGGATATCAAGAAGGTTCCTTTTGTATGACGATGGGGTATCCGGGTAACACCGATCGATATCTCTCTTCTTTTGGTATCGAAGAAACACTTTATGGTCCTAATGAGGCCTTGATAGAAGTTCGTGGTGTTAAGCAAGGAATATGGAAAGAAGCAATGAATAAAGATGAGGAGATACAAATTAATTATGCTTCTAAATATGCAAAGAGTTCTAATTATTGGAAGAACGCCATTGGGAAAAAGCAATCTATAAAAGATCTTTCCATAATTGAAAAGCGTAAGGAGCAGGAAGAAAAACTACAATTATGGATAGAGAATCATCCTGTCGAGCGGATTCATAATTTGCGTCTGCTTACTGAACTCGACTTGCATTACTTACAACGCAGGGAGGTCAGTAAGGCCTTAGCTTATTTTGGGGAGTGTTTTATGAACGGTCCTGAATTAATTCAACTCTCTTTTGATATTCTGAATTTTGATTATCAAGGGGAAGATGAATGGGTGAAATCTCAAATAGAGAAATTCCTAACCCAATACAGTCAATTAAATCTTGAATTAGATAAAGAGGTCTTCATAGCCATGCTCAAGCTGTATAAAGAGAAAATCAGTCCGGATTATCATCCTTATGTATATCAATCCATTGCAACAGATTATGAGGACTCTATCCCTGCTTACGTGGATGATTTGTATGAAAAATCAATAATGACTTCACCCGAAGGGTTAAATACACTTTTAGGAGATTCCTTGCTAACCTTTTACGATGATCCGGCTATCTCTTTGGTGATGGACTTTCTAGTGAAATTCTATGAGCTGAATAATGGGGTGTTAGAGTCTACTCAAGCCATTAATCAGTTGGAGCGGGAATATAATCGCTTAATAAGGGAGTCTAATCCTGACTACGAACCCTATCCGGATGCCAACTTTACGATGCGTATGAGCTTTGGTACAATAGCCGGTTATTCTCCGGCTGATGGAATGGATTATAGTTATTATACAACGGTAAAAGGGGTTCTGGAAAAAGTAAAGCGTTATGCTAATGATCCTGATTTTCAAGTTTCTTCTGATCTCCTGGATATCTTCAAGCAAGAGGATTTTGGCGTTTATGCCAATGAGAGAGGGGAAATGCCTGTCTGCTTTATATCCGACAATGACATAACAGGAGGGAATTCAGGTAGTGCCATGTTTAATGGAAAAGGGGAGTTGTTAGGCCTTGCCTTCGATGGAAATTGGGAGGCCATGAGTAGTGACTATTTGTATGAACCTCTATTTCAACGCTGCATTGGAGTGGATGTGCGTTATATTTTATTCTTGATGAAGCATTCACAAAAAGCGAATCGTATCCTTGATGAATTGAACATTAAATAAATTAGATCGATTTATCTGATTTATAGGGTTATGTGTCTGTAATAGAGCTCTTCTTTCCATAAAAACGGCATGAAAAATAGGGAGTATAAATAATCAATTTTTTATTGGAAAATAAGTGTTTTCAATGGGATTTTTTATTTTATTACCTTATGAATCAATCAATAAAATCAATAGAACTCAGGTTATAAGTATAAAAGAATACCTATCTTTGCATTCACAAAAAAAGAGAAGGAGTTTTTAGGCTTGTTTATTAACAGTGTTGTTATACAGGGTTTGAAAATTCGGATTCTCATAATTTAGAATAATAATAGATTAAGATAGAATGGCGTTACAATGTGGTATTGTAGGTTTACCTAATGTGGGAAAATCTACCCTTTTTAATTGTTTATCGAATGCAAAAGCTCAAGCAGCTAATTTTCCTTTTTGTACAATAGAGCCTAATGTAGGAGTCATTACCGTTCCGGATGAACGTTTAAATAAATTGGCTGAATTAGTTAATCCTCAGCGTATCTATCCCACAACTGTTGAGATTGTAGATATAGCCGGATTGGTGAAAGGTGCCAGTAAAGGAGAAGGATTGGGTAATCAATTTTTGGCAAATATTAGAGAAACAGATGCCATTATCCACGTGTTGCGTTGCTTCGATGATGAAAATGTTACTCACGTCGATGGCACGATTAATCCTATCCGCGATAAAGAGATCATCGATTATGAACTTCAGCTTAAAGATATGGAGACCGTAGATTCTCGGATTGAACGTGTCAAGAAACAGGCTAATAGTGGGGATAAGGAAGCTGCCCTGACCTATGAGGTGCTGAAAGAGATAAAAGAAGCTTTAGATGAAGGTAAAGCTGCCCGTACGGTGTCTTTTGATTCAAAAGAGAAGCAACAAATAGCGAAAGAATTGTTTCTGTTAACTTCCAAACCGGTGATGTATGTCTGTAACGTCGATGAGGCTAGTGCTGTAAAGGGGAATAAATATGTTGAACAGGTTCGTGAGTCAGTTAAAGATGAAAATGCAGAGATTATGGTTGTGGCCGCACGTACAGAAGCTGATATCTCTGAACTGGAAACTTATGAAGATCGACAGCTTTTCTTAGAGGAGTTGGGTTTGACAGAATCAGGGGTTTCCCGTTTAATTAAATCAGCTTATAAATTACTGAACTTAGAGACTTATTTTACTGCGGGAGTTAAGGAAGTACGTGCCTGGACTTACGAAAAAGGCTGGAAAGCACCTCAATGTGCAGGAGTTATCCATACTGATTTCGAGAAAGGATTTATCCGTGCTGAAGTTATAAAATATGAGGATTTCATTAAGTATGGCTCTGAAGCTGCAGTACGTGAAGCCGGAAAACTCAAGATAGAAGGCAAAGATTACGTGGTGCAAGATGGAGATGTGATGCATTTCCGATTCAACGTCTAATTACACTATAAATAGATGGATCTAAAGAGTAAATATCTTATTATTGGGGCAGGTGGAGTAGGAGCTAATCTGGCTGCTTTTCTTACTTTGTCGGGTAAAGAGGTTACTCTTATAGCACGAGGGGCAAATTTAGAGGTACTTCAAACTGAGGGATTATTCTTGCAGTCGGATTTACTGGGGGAAAAACAGATTCAACCTATTAATGCCCTGGCGGAAGAAGATTATGAGGAGCAACCAGATGTTATCTTTCTATGTACCAAGACCTATGGAATTGAAGAGGTCATCCCCTTCTTAAATAGAATAGCCACACCTGATACCCTGATCATTCCTTTATTGAATGGATTCCATATTGGTCGGACCATTCAAAGAGAATTAGCTGTCGGAACAGTATTGGAAGGTTGTATCTATATTTTAGGAACTTTGCTTAAGCCGGGAGTAGTGCGTCAGCAGAATACGATTTTCCGTATTGTCTTTGGATTACCGGAGGATAAAAAAGACTTGAATTTGAAAACTAGATTGGAGGCTATTCAGGAGGATCTAAGTACAAGTGGAATAAAAGCTGTCCTTTCTGATAATATAGAGAGAGATACCTTTATGAAGTGGTCGTTCATCTCTGCTACGGCTTTAGTAGGAGCTTATTTCGATATCCCCATGGGGGTAGTTCAACACGATGAAAAGATACGCAATATCTTCATTTCTTTATCCAAGGAGAGTGAGGCCTTGGCCTCTGCTATGGGAATAAAGCTAACCGAAGATTTAATGACAGCCAATTTACAAGTTTTAGATAAAACGGCGGAGGATGCCACCTCTTCCCTGCAAAAAGATTTAAAGAAAGGGAAAAGTTCAGAGATCGATGAATTAGTTTTTAAAATGATTACCTTAGGAGCTCAATACCATGTACCGATGGTTATGTATGAAGAATTGAGCCAAAAATTTAAGTAAATAAAAACAATATGAATACTTTATTTGTCATTAACTGGAATCCTGATCCTGTACTGTTTAATCTCTTTGGTATATCCGTTCGCTACTACGGTCTATTGTGGGTAACCGGTTTAGTGTTAGGTTATTTTATTGTTCGTTATCAATATCGGGATAAGAAGATACCGGAAGCTATATTTGAGCCTTTATTTCTTTACTGTTTTCTGGGGGTCTTGATTGGAGCCCGGCTGGGACATTGTCTCTTTTATGAGCCGGATTACTATTTGAAGAGTTGGAGTACATTTGTTGAAATGATTCTTCCCATACGTCAAATACAGGATGGAAGTTGGCAGTTTGCCGGTTATTCCGGATTATCCAGCCACGGAGGAGTATTTGGGATGTTAGTGGGATTTTGGCTCTATTGCAGAAGGACTAAGATGAAATACATCGATGTGCTGGATATGGTAGCGGTTGCCGCTCCTCTTACTGCATTCTTCATTCGTTTTGCCAATCTAATGAACTCGGAAATCATAGGAAAGGCAACCACTGTGCCTTGGGCCTTCATCTTTCATCGGGTAGATGAGGTTCCACGACATCCTGCACAGCTATATGAGGCTTTAACCTATCTATTGCTCTTTTTTGTAATGATATTCCTGTATAAAAACTACAGTAAAAAACTGAAAAGAGGATTCTTCTTTGGCCTTTGTTTAGCTTATATCTTTACTTTCCGTTTCTTGATTGAATTCATAAAGGAAGATCAGGTGGATTTTGAAGCAGGGATGACTTTCAATATGGGGCAATGGTTAAGTGTTCCATTGGTTTTGATAGGGTTCTATTTTATGCTTCGCCCCTCTAAAAAGAAACAAGTAGATAAGAAGTAACTCCCCATGGAATGATTTATGATTAAGTTATAGTTAAGGACTAATGAGTTTTTGATATTCAATAATAGAATTATTATTAAATAGCTGTAAAGTGAAATTTGCAGCTATTTTTTTATGGTATGAGGCTAATCGTCATAAGCATTCCCATAAGTGTCTAACCTCTGTTTGGACTCTAAAAAATTCTAACCCAGACCGAAGGTCCTTCGGTCTGGGTTAGAAGCCTCTTCGGTCTGGGATCAATAGTCACTCGATCCCAGACCGAATTTATTTAAGATAATTATATTAATCTAGTCTGTTTTTGAAGACCTTCTTAATAAGTAATCATTGGAGGTAACTCTTTAGCTTGGTCAATCATTTCCTGAATTTCTTTAGCAGAAGGTACTCTACCTGCAATTTTCTTTCCTCCGGCTTCGTTGGTCTCAACCAACTTAGCGTGTAGGTTTTCTGCATTTCTTAATCTGAACTCTTTCACAGTATCTACTCCGGCTGCTTCAAGAAGTTCTGCAAATTGCCCGGCAACGCCTTTGATTCTAAATAGGTCGGCGTGATTAGTCCAAGTAAGAATGAGTGATTCTGAAATATCAGTTTCTTTGGCTAATTCTTCTCTTCCTTTTTTACTGGCACATTTCTCCAATAATTTTTCAGTAGTTGTAATTCCGGCAGTTCTTAATTTTTCACCATACGCTGGTCCAATTCCTTCAATCTGTTCAATTCCGTATGCCATAGATCTAAGTTTTAAAAGGTTTATAAATTGAATTTTATGTAATATAATCTTATAAACATACAAATCAATGAAAAGGTTTTTAGAATGTGATGGAACTCCTCCTATTTTCCTGTAACTATGGATTTAATCTCATTGAGTTTGTTTAAAGCCTCCATAGGGGTAAGGTTATTGATGTCAAGAGTCAATATCTCATCCCGGATTTGACTTAAAACCGGGTCATCCAATTGAAAGAAGCTCAACTGCATCCCTTCTCTATTCTCACTCACCTTAGCTAAAGGTTTCTCTGCTAATCCTTGACGTTGGCTACTGCCTTCCAATTCGTGTAGGATATTGGTCGCACGTTGTACGATGCTAGGAGGCATTCCAGCCATTTTTGCCACATGAATTCCAAACGAATGTTCACTTCCTCCACGCTCTAACTTGCGTAAAAAGATCACTTTATTATTTAGTTCTTTTACAGAAACGTTATAATTCTTGATGCGTGAAAAAGATTTTTCCATTTCATTCAATTCGTGATAATGGGTGGCAAAAAGAGTTCTGGCTTTTGATGTTGGATGTTCGTGGATATATTCAACAATAGCCCAGGCAATGGATATACCATCATATGTGGAAGTTCCCCTTCCCAGTTCGTCAAATAGCACCAGACTTCGGGGGGAGAGGTTGTTTAGAATATTAGAGGCCTCGTTCATTTCTACCATAAAAGTGGATTCTCCCAACGAAATGTTGTCACTGGCACCCACGCGAGTGAATATTTTGTCAACTAATCCAATATGAGCTTTTTCAGCCGGAACAAAGCAACCTATTTGTGCCATCAAGGTAATTAATGCCGTTTGACGAAGTAATGCTGATTTTCCGGACATATTTGGTCCGGTAACAATAATTATTTGTTGATTTGAATCGTTCAGTTTTACATCGTTAGCAATGTATTTTTCACCAATAGGCAATTGTCTCTCAATTACAGGATGCCTTCCTTGTTTGATATTTAGTGATATATCTTCTTGGATGACAGGCCGTATATAATGATACTGTTCAGCAATGTTTGCAAAAGCCAATAGACAATCTAAACGGGCAATCTGGTTGGCATTGGTTTGAAGAGGTGGAATAAATTCATTGAGCGAGGTAACTAGCTCCTCAAATAACTGGTTTTCCAAAATAAATATTTTCTCTTCTGCCCCTAATATTTTCTCTTCATACTCTTTAAGCTCCTGTGTTATGTATCGCTCTGCACTTACTAAAGTCTGTTTGCGTATCCATTCTTGAGGCACTTTGTCTTTATGGAGGTTACGCACCTCTATATAATAACCAAAGACATTATTAAAGCCTATTTTTAAGCTGGGGATCTTTGTCTTTTCGCTCTCTTTTTCTTGAAGTTTAATTAAATAATCTTTACCGGAATAGGCTATTTCGCGCAGATTGTCTAATTCCTCATTCACTCCCTTCTTTATGACTCCTCCTTTGTTTATCAATAAAGGAGGGTCTTCTGTAATCTCTCTTGTTATGCGCTCGCGTGCAGGAAGACAAAGATTTAATTTATCTCCTAACTTTCGGATGTTTGGGTCTTCAGCCGATAAGCACGCCTCTTTAATGGGTTCAATGGCCTCTAATGCAATTCGTAACTGAACCATTTCTCGTGGTGATACACGTCCCGTGGCCATTTTGGATAGAATTCGCTCTAGATCGCCAATGGGTTTGAGTTGATGCTCTATGATCTCTTTGAATTCCGGATGTTTAAAGAAGTACTCTACAACATCCAAACGATTATCAATGGAAGCTTTGTCTTTTAGAGGAAAAACTACCCAACGCTTAAGCAAACGAGCCCCCATGGGACTAATCGTTTTGTCAATGACTTGTAGAAGACTGCTGCCTCCTTCGTTCATGCTGTTCAATAGCTCTAAGCTGCGTATGGTGAATTTATCTAGTCGTACATAACGCTCTTCTTCAATGCGTGACAAAGAGGTGATGTGTCCAATTTGTTTATGTTGAGTTATGTTTAAGTATTCAAGAATTGCTCCGGAAGCAATGATTCCATCCTCTAAATGATCGATGCCAAATCCTTTTAAGGTTTTGGTCTTGAAATGGTTTAATAATTTCTCATTGGCTGTAGAAGGAGTGAAAATCCAGTCATCCAGTTCAAAAACAAAAAAAGAGTCTCCGAATTGTTCCTTGAATGCTTTTCTCTTTCCTCGCTCAATGAGCACTTCCTTAGGGGAAAAATTGGTGAGTAATTTATCAATATAATCCAATGGCCCTTCTGCTGTTAAAAACTCTCCGGTTGAGATATCTAAGAAAGCAATGCCGTATCGGGTTTTTCCCATATGTACAGCTGCTAGAAAGTTATTCTCTTTATTATTTAAGATGGTATCATTAATCGATACGCCGGGTGTTACTAACTCGGTAATTCCCCGTTTTACCAGTTTTTTAGTCGTTTTAGGATCTTCCAGTTGATCGCAGATCGCTACTCTTTTTCCTGCCCGTATAAGTTTGGGAAGGTAGGTATCTAAGGCATGATGAGGAAATCCCGCCATTTCAACATACTTGTTTTTTCCGTTGGCTCGCCGAGTTAAGGTGATGCCTAAAATATCAGAAGCTAATACAGCATCGTTGGAGAAGGTTTCATAAAAATCTCCACACCGAAAGAGCATCAAGGCATCCGGGTGACTCGATTTTAATTTCACAAATTGCTTCATCATGGGGGTTTGTGCAATGCTTTTATCTATATTTCCTACTTTCTTCATGCTTAGTGTTACGCAGTTTAGTTTGATACAAAGATAATCATCCGAATCAAAAACTTAAATTTCCTTCTTGAAATTCTCATTCATGATGATCTCATTCTAATTTAAATACATTCCTGTTATACCCTATCTTTCTTTTGATTATCTTTGCATAACCTTATGTTTTTTATATCTAGGGGAAATTTAAAGTGTACGAAAAGTTCGTTATCTTTATCTCTTATTTAAAATGTATAATTGGGGGCATAAACCGGATATCTTTATTCGGTATTTCTCTTACTATACCTATTTAAGTTATATAAAGTAAAATAACAATCATAAAGATTATGGAATATAATTTTAAGAAAATTGAAGCGAAGTGGCAAAAAGAATGGGAGAAGCACAAAGTATATCGGGTAACCGAGGACGAATCAAGAGAGAAATTCTATGTGCTCAATATGTTTCCCTATCCTTCCGGTGCAGGCTTGCATGTAGGGCATCCGTTAGGGTATATAGCCTCTGATATTTATGCCCGTTTTAAAAGACTTCGTGGTTACAATGTTCTTAATCCCATGGGATATGATGCCTATGGTTTGCCGGCAGAGCAGTATGCTATACAAACCGGACAACACCCATCTATTACTACCCGGGAAAATATTAATCGTTATCGTGAGCAGTTAGACCGAATTGGCTTCTCTTTCGATTGGGAACGGGAAATTCAAACCTGTGATCCGGCTTATTACCATTGGACACAATGGGCCTTCATCAAGATGTTTGAAAGTTTTTATGATTATGATAAGAAAACGGCTCGTCCAATCGCTAAGTTACGGACTCATTTTAGCGAGAAAGGATCTAAAGGAATCAACGTGGCTTGTAGTGAAGAAATAGAATTCACAGCTGAAGATTGGAATAAGAAAACGGAACACGAGAAGCAAGAGCTTCTGATGAATTATAGACTAGCTTACTTAGGTGAGAGTATGGTGAACTGGTGCTCTGAATTGGGTACGGTACTAGCTAATGATGAGGTGGTAGACGGAGTTTCTGAACGCGGGGGATATCCTGTGGTCCAAAAGAAGATGAAACAATGGTCTTTACGGGTTTCTGCTTATGCTGAACGCTTGTTGGGTGGTTTAGGTTTGATTGATTGGAGTGATTCGTTAAAAGAAACTCAACGAAATTGGATTGGTAAGTCTACCGGAGCAGAGATGACTTTTAAAGTCAAAGACAGTCAGGAATCTTTTACCATTTTCACTACCCGTCCTGATACTATTTTTGGGGTGACTTTTATGGTTTTAGCTCCGGAGAGTGAATTGCTGGAAGGTTTAACGAAACCGGATAATAAAGAAGCGGTTTCTGCCTATGTGGAGCAAACTAAAAAACGCTCTGAGAGAGAGCGCATGGTAGACAAAACAGTATCGGGGGTCTTTACCGGAAGCTATGCCATCAATCCAATAACTCATGAAGAGTTACCCATTTGGGTGAGTGATTATGTGTTAGCCGGATACGGAACGGGTGCCATTATGGCTGTACCTGCTCACGATAGTCGAGACCACGCCTTTGCTAAACACTTTGGCTTGGAAATCCGTCCTTTAATTGAAGGCATTGATGTAACTGAAGAGAGTTTTGATGCGATAGAAGGAATAATGATTAATTCACCTAAAGAAGGATTGGAAGGAGTCGGTTTGGTGTTAAACGGTTTATCGGTAGATAAAGCCATATCCAAAGCCAAGCAATTCATTTCGGATAACAATTTAGGCCGTATTAAGACTAACTACCGTCTTCGTGATGCCATTTTCTCCAGACAGCGTTATTGGGGAGAACCTTTTCCTGTATATTATAAGGATGGCATTCCCTATATGATTGGAGAACATAATTTACCCTTGGAACTTCCTGAAGTGGAAAAATTTTTACCTACCGAAACAGGACAGCCTCCTTTGGGGCATGCTAAGAAGTGGGCGTGGGATACTGTAAACGAGTGTGTTGTTTCTAATGATTTGATTGACCAAAAAACAGTTTTCCCATTGGAATTAAATACAATGCCTGGTTTTGCCGGCTCTTCTGCTTATTATATCCATTATATGGATCCTAATAACCCGGAGGTATTGGCCGATCCTAAAAAAGTGAATTACTGGAAGAATGTAGATCTTTATGTAGGGGGTACCGAGCATGCTACGGGGCATTTGATTTATTCAAGGTTCTGGAATAAATTCTTGTATGATATCGGTATTTCTGTTGCAGAAGAACCTTTCAAGAAATTGATTAATCAAGGGATGATTCAGGGTAGAAGTAATTTTGTTTATCGTATCATGGGAAGCAATACATTTGTTTCTTATGGATTGAAAGATCAATACGACGTAACTCCTTTGCATGTGGATGTCAATATTGTGGCAAACGATATTTTAGATATTGAGGCATTTAAGGCCTGGAGACCTGAATTTGAAACCGCAGAGTTTATACTGGAAGAGGGAAAATACCGTTGTGGATGGGCTATCGAAAAAATGAGTAAGTCTATGTTCAATGTTGTTAATCCGGACGATATCATTGAAAGATATGGAGCCGATACCCTTCGGATGTATGAGATGTTCTTAGGCCCGATTGAGCAGTCTAAACCTTGGGATACCAATGGTATTGATGGCGTTTATCGTTTCTTGCACAGATTATGGGGACTGTTTTATAATCGCCAGGGAGAATATGTGGTTACAGATGAGAAGGCAACTCCTGATGAATTAAAAACACTGCATAAAACTATCAAGAAAGTTTCTCACGATATAGAGAACTTCTCCTTCAACACGTCAATCAGTGCATTCATGATTTGTGTGAATGAATTGATGGGATTAAAATGCCATAAAAAGGAGATACTAAAAGATCTGCTTGTACTGATAGCCCCTTTTGCACCACATATTTGTGAAGAGTTGTGGGCTGCTATTGGTGAGAAAGAAACGATTTGTGATGCTGCATGGCCAAGATATAATGAAGATTATCTGAAAGAATCCACCATTAGTTATTCTATTTCATTTAATGGAAAAACTCGTTTTACCATGGATTTTTCTGCTGATGCAGACTCTAAAGAAATAGAGAAAGAGGTATTATCCGATGAGCGTTCTCAAAAGTGGATTGATGGAAAAGCTATACGTAAGGTTATTGTAGTACCTAAAAAAATAGTGAACATAGTGCTATAGAAGTTGAAAGAATAATAAAATTGGAGTGTTATGGGAGAGATTAATAAAGCGGATTTTACAAGAGAGATAAAAGATTATTTAATCATAACGTTGGGAGTTATGTGTTATGCTTTTTCCTGGTCTGCTTTTTTACTACCCTATCAAATTACAACCGGTGGTGTGGTGGGTATCTCTTCTATTGTTTACTATGCTATTGGAATTCCTATTCAATATACCAATTTGGCCATTAACATCCTCCTGATGTTTTTTGCCTTCCGTATTCTAGGATCGCGCTTTACCATCAGGACCTCTTATGGCATACTGAGTCTTACGTTCTTTTTATGGTTGTTCCAAAAGTTAATAATGACTTCAGAGGGAGTTTTCCCTCAGGTGTTGGGAGAAGGCCAAGAGTTTATGGCTTGTATTATAGGAGCTGCTCTTTGCGGAATGGGCTTAGGTCTGGTCTTTACCAGTAATGGGAGTACAGGGGGAACCGATATCGTAGCTGCCATAGTAAACAAGTATAGAGACATCACGCTGGGTAGGACTATTATGTATTGTGATATCATAATCGTTTCTTCCTCCTATATTATTTTTGAGGATTGGAGAAGGGTTATCTTTGGTTTCGTGACACTCTTTATTGCTAATTTTGTTTTGGATTGGGTTGTGAATAGCGCCCGGCAATCGGTACAATTCTTTATTTTTTCCAAGCATTATGATAAAATAGCAGAAGAGATACAAAATACGATTCAGAAAGGATCTACGGTGTTGACCGGAAAAGGATGGTATACCCAAAGTGAGGTAAAAATCCTTTTTGTGCTTGCTAAACAAAGTCAATCGGTAGAGATATTCCGACTCATTAAAGATATTGACCCGGATGCCTTCATCTCTCAAAGTGAGGTGATTGGTGTCTATGGAAAAGGGTTTGATAGTATTAAAGTGAAACCCAAACCAAAACCCAAGCCAAAACAGTTGACGAATGAATGAACCTAAATTAATTTTTGCAACTCACAACACACACAAGCTGGAAGAGGTTAAACAGTTGTTAAGTGAACAGATTGAACTGCTGAGCTTGACCGATCTCTCTTTTTTTGAGGAGATTCCGGAAAATGAGGAAACCTTGGAAGGAAATGCAAAGGTAAAAGCAACATCTATATATAATCAGTTTCATCTGGATTGTTTTTCTGATGATACCGGTTTAGAAGTGCTCTCCTTGAATGGAGCACCGGGAGTTCATTCTGCCCGTTATGCGGGAGAAGGACATGATGATGCCTTGAATCGAAAGAAGTTACTGGAGCAGCTAAAAGACAAACAGAACCGAAAGGCAAGATTCAGGACTGTTGTAGCTCTGTGGTGGAAGGGTAATGAATATCTGTTTGAAGGAGTTGTTAATGGTGAGATAATAACAGAGGAGCGGGGAAGGAATGGATTTGGATATGATTCGTTGTTTATTCCGGATGGGTATGAAAAAACCTTTGCTGAAATGACAGAGAAGGAGAAAAATGAGATCAGTCATCGGGGAAAAGCCATAAAGAAGCTTATTCAGTTTCTGGATGAACAGTTGTGATGCTGAATAAAAAAATAAAAATATTTTCTTGTCTCTTACTTTCTTTATGGATGCTTGCCTGTAATCCGGTTCAGAAGAAAAAAGAGGGTGCGGTGATTGCTGTGGTTCAAGACTCTTTAGTGATTGATGAAACAATAAAGATTCCTGAGCCCTTAAAAGGAACCGCCCGTTACTTGGATTCGCTGGGTCTAATCAATGTGGTAACGATGGATTCTACCCTTGTTGTTGATTTAATGTATGCAAAACCGGATAACTTCACAGGTGAAATCCTTTATACCGATTTAACGGACGCTTATCTGGTTCCTGAGGTAGCAGAGGCTGTGGTAAAAGCTCAGCAGCTGTTAAAAGAGCAATTTCCCATGTATTCCTTAATTATTTATGATGCCGCTCGCCCTATGTCTGTACAACAAAAGATGTGGAATGTGGTGAAAGATACTCCTCAATACCGTTATGTATCTAATCCAGCAAGGGGTGGGGGGTTACATAATTATGGTTTAGCTGTGGATGTCAGTATTCTCAATGAAAAAGGGGATTCTATACCTATGGGTACTTTAGTTGATCATTTGGGGTTTGAATCTCATATTACACAAGAGGATCAATTTGTTCAAAGAGGAATCCTTTCGGTAGAAGAAAAGCATAATCGTGAATTATTAAGAGAGATTATGAGAAAGGTTGGATTTAAACCCCTATCTGGTGAATGGTGGCATTTTAATTGGTGTAGCCGCAGGGAAGCTAAAGAAAGATATATTTGCATTGAATAACCACGCTATTGCTTTTTACCTATAATATCTATTCATGTTGTACTATTTTCTCTATTCTTGTTTGTAAAAACATTTGTTTCCCTATTACAGATTGACGCATTGATGAGGATAGGGTGGAATCTCCAATATTTCTGATTTAAGAAGCTTATAAGATTTTTTCTTAAAATAACTGTTGAAGAAGAAATAGGAAAAGACTTTTTTATTCTATCTTTGATTGATATTCAAGGCAATAGCCATACTAAAAGATAAAGAGAAGTTAATAAAATGAGGATGAAAACACTTGATATTAAAAAGATAGCGCCCCTAATTCAGGTTGAAGAGGTTTCTTCCTGTTTTGATAAAGAAGGTATAGAATTCCATGCAGTTTCTGTTGTAAATTGGGCAGAATACCCCTATCAACCCGATGTGAAGTTTCGTATAGCGCATGACGGGGAGAATATATACATGAACTGGAAGGTCGATGAAGTTGAGGTTAAAGCGGTCTGTGAGGAAGATGGAGGAGCGGTTTGGAAAGATTCTTGTGTTGAGTTTTTTGTTTCATTTAATACCGATTTTTATTATAATATTGAGAGTAATTGTATTGGTAAAGTGTTGGTGGAAACCGGTACTGACCGGATAAACCGGAAGCCTGTTCCCTTGTCGCTGATAGAAAAGATTCAACGTTGGTCGAGTGTAGGAACACAGGCTGTTAGTGCTCTAACCGGAGCTTGGGAGCTTTCATTGATTATACCTAAAGAGCTTTTTCATTTAGATTCGATGGATCACTTTTCAGGAATTGCAGGGCAAGGCAATTTCTATAAATGTGGAGATGATTTGAAACAACCTCATTTTCTGTCTTGGAATCCCATAAAAAATGAAACTCCTAATTTTCATTTGTCTGATTATTTTGGAGAACTTCTCTTTCAATAAGACAATCTTTTTAATAAGAGTGTACTTGCTATTATATCTCTGAGTTGTAATAAGAGCTATAAGGAACATTTAAGAAGATACTTGTTAGTTGATTGAAACAGTTTATAATATAAAAGGTATTCTGAACTTTATAATTAAAGCACAAAACAAAGATTTTAAGATTTAAAAACTATCTTTGTATTTCTTGAAATGTATGTTAAATTATGGCAATAGAGATAAGAAGAGTTTCGTCAAAAAAAGAGTTGAAAAAATTCATTCGGTTTAATTACGAACTATATAAAAAGAACGCCTATTCTGTCCCCGACTTATATGAAGGTATGTTAGATACCTTTGATCCTCAAAAGAATTCTGCTTTTGAGGTGTGTGAGGCTGAATATTTCCTGGCTTATAAAAACAATCAATTAGTAGGCAGAATTGCAGCAATTATCCACCATGAAGCAAACAAGGTTTGGAATAAAAAGTCCATCCGCTTTGGTTGGATCGACTTTATCGATGACATCGAGGTTTCAAAAGCCTTGTTGAACGCCGCTGAGGCGTGGGGAAGATCCAAAGGGATGACAGAAATCCATGGGCCTTTAGGTTTTACTGATTTAGATGCCCAAGGTATGTTAATAGAAGGCTTTGATCAATTAAGCACTATGGCAAGCATCTACAATTACCCTTACTATGCGGATCATATGGAGAAGCTGGGGTACAGGAAAGATGTGGATTGGGTTGAATTTAAGATAACGATACCCGATGCCATTCCTGAAAAACACCAACGTATAACACAAATCGTCAAGGATAAATATAAATTAAGGATTAAAAAATATACTTCGGGAAAAAAAGCAGCAGCAGCATATGGAGATGAGGTTTTTCGGTTGATGAATGAAGCATATGCTTCATTATATGCCTTTGCTCCTTTAACCCAAGGGCAGATTGATCAATATGTGAAAATGTACTTGCCCTTGTTGGATATGCGAATGGTGTCTTTTGTGGTGGACGAAAAAGACGAGCTGGTCGCTTTTGGCGTATCTATGCCTTCATTATCCGAAGCTTTACAAAAAGCAAAAGGAAAGATGCTCCCATTGGGCTGGATCCCTCTGGGAAAGGCCTTGTTTATGAAACGGCGTGCTAAGATATTAGACTTGCTTATTGTAGCAGTAAAGCCTGAGTATCAAAATAAAGGGGTGAATGCGTTGCTTTTCTCCGATTTAATTCCTATTTATCATGAGCTGGGTTTTGAGTTTGCAGAAACTAATCCGGAATTGGAGCTAAACGACAAAGTGCAAGCTCAGTGGAGTTATTTTGAAGCTAAACAACACAAACGTCGTCGGGCCTTTATAAAAGAGATAGATTGATTATGGAAAAATTCAAAGAAGCTGTATTAGAGGAAACAGTAGCTTATACGGATGATAATATTCGCCACCTAAGTGATATGGAGCATATCCGGACCCGTCCGGGAATGTACATTGGAAAGTTAGGTGACGGTTCGCATGCTGAAGATGGCATTTATGTCTTGTTGAAAGAGGTGCTTGATAATAGTATCGATGAATTTAAGATGAATGCCGGTAAAAGAATCGAAGTGACTATTGATGATGAACTAGGGGTGACGGTTAGGGACTATGGGCGTGGTATTCCTCAGGGAAAAATGATTGAAGCAGTCAGCGTACTGAATACAGGAGGGAAATACGATAGTAAGGCTTTTAAGAAGAGTGTTGGTTTAAATGGGGTGGGAGTTAAAGCAGTCAATGCTTTAAGTACTCATTTTGAAGTCCACAGTTTTAGAGAAAACAAGGTACGTATAGCCCGTTTTTCGAAAGGTGATTTACTGAATGATGAGATGAAAGAAGTTGAGGCTCCTTCAGGAACTAGCATTCATTTTGAACCGGATAGCACATTATTTAAAGGGTATCAATTTAGGACTGATATTGTGGAGCAGATGCTTCGCAACTATACCTATTTAAATGTTGGGCTAACCATTGTATTTAATGGAAAAAAAATTGAGTCCAAAGATGGTTTAGTCGATTTATTAAATGATAATATGACGGCAACCATGCTCTATCCAATCATCCATTTAAAGGGAGAGGATATTGAAGTGGCCTTTACCCATACCGATCAATACGGAGAGGAATATTACTCTTTTGTGAACGGGCAGCATACAACGAAAGGTGGTACACATCAAAGTGCCTTCAGAGAGCACGTCTCACGAACCATCCGTGATTTTTACGATAAGAATTTTGAGTTTTCCGATATTCGTAATGGAATTGTAGCCGCTGTTGCCATCAACGTGGAAGAGCCTCTATTTGAAAGTCAGACCAAGATTAAGTTGGGCTCTACTCATCTCTATCAAAATGGCCCCACTGTTTATAAATTCATTGGTGATTTCTTAAAAAAAGATCTGGATAATTTTATGCATAAACACCCTGAGGTGACAGAGGTGATGCAGAAAAAAATTCAAGAGTCGGAAAAGGAGCGAAAGGCTATGGCTGTAGTTACTCGTGTGGCTCGCGAAAGAGCTAAACGAGTGAGTCTTCACAATAGAAAACTAAGAGATTGCAGGGTGCATTTCAATGATGCTTCCGGCGAATTAAAAGAGGAATCCTCCATATTCATCACTGAAGGGGATTCAGCGAGTGGTTCCATCACAAAAAGCAGAGATGTGAATACACAAGCCGTATTTAGCTTACGAGGAAAACCCATGAACTCTTATGGATTGACTAAGAAAGTAGTGTATGAGAATGAGGAGTTTAATTTATTACAAGCGGCATTAAATATTGAGGATGGTATTGAAGGGTTGCGTTATAATAAGGTGATTGTAGCAACCGATGCGGATGTGGATGGAATGCATATTCGTCTATTATTGATCACTTTCTTCTTGCAGTTCTTTCCCGACTTAATAAAGAAGGGACACGTATATATATTACAAACTCCACTTTTTAGGGTACGTAATAAAAAAGAAACTATTTATTGTTATACTGAGGAAGAAAGGATTAAGGCCATTGAAAAGCTGAAGCCTAATCCGGAAATTACCCGATTTAAAGGTTTAGGGGAGATCTCTCCTAATGAGTTTAAGCATTTTATAGGCAAAGATATGCGATTGGAACGGGTTTCCCTGAGAAAAACGGATAAGGTGAGTGATTTACTTCGTTTCTATATGGGAACGAATACGATGGATAGACAACGTTTTATTATTGATAATTTGGTTGTTGAAGAAGATTTAGCAAAAGACGAAAATGAAGGATAAATGAATAGAGCAATATTTCCGGGAACTTTTGATCCTTTCACTATAGGACATGAATCTGTAGTTAAAAGAGCTCTAACTTTTATTGATGAAATAGTGATAAGTATCGGCATCAATGAAGGAAAAGAGACTTATTTCCCCTTGCAGAAGAGGTTGGATATGATTCGTGAACTCTATAAAGACGAACCTCGCATCAAGGTATTGGCCTATGATTCTTTAACTATTGATCTGGCTCGTAAGATAGATGCGAATTTAATTATTCGGGGAATTCGCACAGTGAAGGATTTTGAATATGAAGAAACCATAGCAGATATTAATCGCAGGCTATCGGGGATAGAGACCATTTTACTTTTTACAGAACCTGAGTTGTCTTGTATTAGTTCAACAATTGTACGTGAGTTATTGGTGTTTGGTAAGGATATTACTCAGTTCTTGCCTAAAGGAATGATATATAAATGAAACAAAAACTGCTCTTTTTTATAATTTGCTTAAGCTTATTCACTTTTCTATCGGCTAAAGACACGCTCTCACTTTATAAGTTATTAGCCGCAGAGAATGAGATTGCAAAGCACTATATAGATGAAGTGGATGAAAAAAAACTAGTAGAGCATGCTATTCGAGGCATGCTTGAAAAACTAGATCCACATTCTACTTATTTAACTCCGGAAGAGGTAAAGAAAACCAATGAATCCTTGCAAGGTAATTTTGAAGGAATCGGGGTGCAGTTTCAAATGATGGAAGATACTTTATTGGTTATCCAACCGGTAAGCAATGGCCCTTCAGAGAAAGTGGGCATATTAGCAGGTGATCGTATCGTTGCAGTGAATGATTCGACGATTGCCGGGGTTAAGATGACTACGGATGAAATTATGTCACGTCTTAAAGGACCTAAAGGGACAGTCGTTAACCTAACCATTGTTAGAAGAGGCGTGGATGATCCGATGAAGTTTAAGGTAGTACGTGATAAGATTCCAGTATTAAGTTTAGACGCAGCATATATGCTTCAACCATCCATTGGTTATATTCGTTTAAATCAATTTGGAGCAGAAACCTCTGAAGAGTTCCAAAGAGCGTTAAAGGAGTTGAAAAAGGAAGGAATGGACGATTTAGTCCTTGATCTGCAGGGTAACGGAGGTGGTTATCTAAATGCTGCCATTGATATCGCGAATCAGTTTTTAAGTCAGAATAAGTTGATTGTCTATACGGAAGGGCGGGCTTATCCAAGACGAGAATATGCTGCAAAGAAAGCAGGACTTTTTCGTAAAGGGCGTTTAGTGATCTTGATTGATGAGTATTCCGCTTCTGCAAGCGAGATTGTAGCCGGAGCCGTTCAAGATTGGGACCGAGGTGTTTTAGTGGGACGCAGGACTTTTGGAAAAGGTTTGGTACAGAGAGCTATCTTATTGCCCGATTATTCTATGATGCGACTGACGATAGCAAAATATTATACTCCCACCGGAAGGTCTATTCAGAAGCCTTATCAATCCATGACATTAAATCCTTCACTGCAAGACTCTGTTTCTACTTCTTATAATCGTGAAATTTATGAGCGATATCAAAACGGAGAGATGATTCATAGAGACAGTATCGATTTGAATGATTCTTTGCGCTTTGAAACGATAAATCTTAAACGACCGGTTTATGGAGGAGGGGGAATTATTCCGGATTGCTTTGTTCCTATTGATACAACACAGACTACCAAATTACATAGGGAATTGATCTTAAAAGGATTATTGTTTCAAACGGGAATAAAATACGTTGAGGCAAATCGCAATCAATTGAAGAAGCAATATTCGAACTTTGAGATCTTTAAAAGAGAGTTTAATGTCGATGAAGGGATGCTCTCACTTCTGGAAACTTTATGCAAAGAACAAGGAGTGAAAGAGAATGAATCGGAACTTAAAACTTCTTTGCCTATGATTGAGGTGCAGTTAAAGGCACTGGTAGCGAGGGATCTCTGGGGGCTTAATGAATATTTTCAAATTATAAACACCTTAAATAATAGTGTCTTAAAAGCAATAGATATATTAGAAAATGAGGATTATGAAGAACTCCTATCTCTAAACATAAAATGAAATTAAGATAATCCTTTTTTAAGTGTTAAAAAAGTCATAAACTAATTGTCTAAGTCTATAATAATTGATATATTTGTTTGATGGCCTATATGTGCGATGGTCACAGGGGTCTTCTTTATGTAAGATCCACTATGTGTATGGAAAATAATTATTGAATTATAAACTTAAATTTTTACCAAAATGACGAAAAAGTTGTATTTTCCGTTGCTTATGATGTTTGTTGTAATACTATCTTCATGTAGCAGCAAAATGGGGGAGTTACCCTCTGATTATTTTACTACAACTCCTCAGGTATTAGAGGCTGTAGGTGGTAAAGTTCCGGTTACTATTAATGGAAGATTCCCTGAAAAGTACTTTAATAAAAAAGCAGTAGTGGAAGTTACTCCGGTATTAAGATGGAATGGTGGAGAAGCAAAAGGAAATAGTGTTACTTTTCAAGGTGAAAAAGTACATGGTAATAATCAAACGATGTCTTATCGTATGGGAGGCAACTATACAATGAGAACTTCTTTTGATTATCAACCAGAAATGGCAAGATCGGAATTATTCTTAGAGTTTAGCGGAACTGTAGGGAATAAGAGAGTGTCCATACCTCCTGTAAAAATAGCGGAAGGTGTTATAGCTACTTCAGCATTAATTGATAATACTTTAAGTAATGCTAATCCAGCGAATGGAGATGACGCTTTTCAGCGTATCATTAAAGAAGCACATAAGGAAAATATTATGTTCTTGATCCATCAAGCTAATATTCGTACGGGTGAAATGCAAAAACTAAAAGAGTTTAAGGATGAGACTGCGACTATTAATGAGGCAGCAAATAAAGAGATCAAAAATGTAGAGATTTCTGCTTATGCCTCTCCTGATGGCCCTTTAACCTTAAATACTCGTTTAGCTTCCAGTCGTGAATCAAATACAGCTTCAGCACTTAACAAAGAATTAAAGAAAGCGGAAATAGGAGCATTAGTTGATACAAAATATACTGCAGAAGACTGGGATGGATTCAAAGAATTAGTTTCTAAGTCCAATATTCAAGATAAAGAGTTGATTTTACGTGTTCTTGAAATGTATAGCGATCCACAACAAAGAGAACAAGAAATTAAAAATATATCTTCAGTATATAGTGTATTAGCTGATGAAATTTTACCTCAATTAAGACGTGCTCGTTTAAC
>FZPS01000009.1_pt37 | contig 35800 bp, 34 predicted proteins | sample 1817821 | NCBI WGS metagenome assembly FZPS01 (sample SAMEA104158645, study PRJEB21678) | metagenome | place: Germany | collected 2015-04-21 | reverse complement strand
AGTATCTGCTTCCCTTTGATCAGCTGGCACTGTTATCTGCTGTTCATGAACAGGGTGAAGTTATCAGTGAATTTTACCAAGCAGACGGAGTGCTGCTGGAAGCTAAGCTCAAGAAGCCTCTGGCTGGGCGGCTGCGGACTTACGAAGTTTGATACTGGAGATGTGATCTGCCTTGACTAAAACGAAGAAGCGCCAATCCTGGAACGTTCGCCTGATCGTAGTGATGCGAGCTCTAACAGTAGGTTTAGCCTATTTTCTTATTATAGATATGCCGGGATTGACCTCATCTTTTGTAGCGATTTTTGTTGGACTGCTGGCATTTGATTTGATCGTGGCTATGCCCAAGTTTTCTCTCCGTCCGAAGCACTGGCGAGAGCTGGTAACACTGCTTCTGCCGCGGATTACCGGCACCACGATAACTTTAGCAAGGGGTTTAATTATTGGTGCTGTTGTAGGTGGTCTTGCTCAATTAGGACTGCCGGTGTTTTTAGGCGGTGTGCTTACCATCGGTCTCGCCTACAACATGGCTGAGCGGGTTAAGGGCAACATTTCCACCTATGTGGGAATGCTGGCGGGATTAACTGTGTATGACCAGATTATCAGGATTCCCCAACTGTCACCAACGCTGTTAATGGATATGGGCGGAACAATTCTGCAGGTGGTTTACACTACCTTTACAGCGTTGTTTGTGGGCTGGGCCTGCGGAGTTGTAACTGGGGTTTTCACTCGTCTGATTCTGCCTAGGGGTTACAAAACGGTGCGCAGTTCGGCTTATGATCCGCCTTTAAGCATGCAGTCGATCAAAAGTGTTCTGCATGTGGATGAAACCACATCGTTGATGCGAGTCGAGGTGACGGAATTTTCACCTTTAGCCCATAAGACACTGGCAGAATCAGGTCTGAGGGAGAACTACCAGGCAACGGTTTTTGCTATTTACCGTAAAGAAAAGGATATTGTTGGACCAAAAGGTCAGGAGCAGCTGCTGCCTGGCGACACCCTGGTCCTTATAATGCCTACAGAGCAGTCGGAGGCGGTTGTCAAACTAGTGAGAGGAAGTGAACTGCAGAGTGAGCAAGTTTAGTTATGGCGGTCAAGCAGTTATTGAAGGTGTCATGATGCGGGGCAGACGCGCCTGGGCAGTAGCCGTGCGCAGAGCTAATAAAGAGATTATCATTGAGGAAGGTCCGGTTCGTTCTGTAACACAGAAGTATCCGATTCTGGGAAAACCGCTGATTCGGGGTTCGGTGGCGCTGGTAGAATCGCTGATATTCGGTATCAAATGCCTCACTTTTTCAGCTAACGCTTATGCGGAAGAAGAAGCCGGGGAAGAGCTGACAGTTAAAGAGCTGATTCTTACATTCGGGCTGGCAGTGCTGCTCACAGTAGGGTTTTTTATTATGCTGCCCGCATTCATAATCCGCTTTGTCCAAGGCGCCATCAGCAACAACATTCTGCTGAATGCAATCGAAGGACTCATTAAAATCACATTATTCATCGGGTATATAGCGGGGATTTCTTTAATGAAAGATATCCAGCGGGTATTTCAGTACCATGGGGCGGAGCACCGCACCATCAACTGCTACGAAGCGGGAGATCCATTAACTGTAGAAAATGTTCAGAAGCACTCATCAATTCACGCCCGCTGCGGCACAAATTTTCTTTTGATCACCTTGTTTATGAGCATTTTTGTGTTTTCGTTTTTCGGCAGGCCGCTGTTTTTGCAGAGGGTTTTAACGCATATTGCTATTCTGCCGATTGTTGCAGGCTTATCTTATGAAGTGATCCGCCAAGCCGGAAAGGAATGCCCGCACCCATTGTTCAAAGTGCTTGCTGCTCCGGGTATGGCGCTGCAGAGACTGACAACCAGAGATCCTGATGATGAGCAGGTAGAGGTAGCTATTGCTTCGCTGCAGGCTGTTTTGAATAAAGATCATAACTATGTGGATGATGATAAGATTAAACCTTTTCCAACTGTCAACGATGCGAGGAAGTAATAAGGGGAGATATTATGATTGACAAACTATCACAATTAGAGGATAAGTATAATGACCTTACGCGCAAACTGAGTGATCCGGAAGTAATCGCGGATCAGAGTTCATTTCAGAAGTATGCCAAAGCGCACGCAGAATTAGAAGAGATCATGACGGTCTATCGTGAGTACAAGGATGTTATAACCGGTATTGAAGAAGCCAAGGAGCTGTTAGAAGACGATTTGGAACCTGATTTCCGCGCGATGGTCCAGGAAGAGCTAAAAGAGCTTGAGCCAAAGAAAACAGCTTTGGAAGAGGAGCTTAAAGTTCTGCTTCTGCCTAAGGATCCTAATGATGAGAAAAACGTAATTGTGGAAATTCGCGCCGGTACCGGTGGAGAAGAAGCAGCACTGTTTGCCGGCGATCTGTTCCGGATGTACAGCCGCTATGCTGAAGCAAACCGCTGGACTGTTGAGCTGATGAGCAGTAACGCTACCGAGCTTGGCGGTTTCAAGGAAGTTATCTTTATGATTGAAGGTAAGGGCGCGTACAGCCGCTTAAAATATGAGAGCGGTGTGCACCGCGTGCAGCGGGTTCCCACCACGGAGTCAGGCGGCCGCATTCACACATCTGCTGCTACTGTTGCGGTTCTGCCGGAAGCGGAAGAAGTAGAGCTGCATATTGATCCAAATGATCTGCGGATCGACGTTTACCGCTCCTCCGGTCCGGGTGGACAGAGTGTTAATACTACTGATTCAGCTGTTCGGATTACACATCTGCCTACAGGTTTGGTTGTTTCATGTCAGGATGAAAAATCGCAGCATAAAAACAGGGAAAAAGCGATGAAGATTCTCCGCGCCCGCCTCTTGGATCAGCTGCAGGCGGAGCAGGAAGCTGAAATGGCTGCTCAGCGCCGCAGTCAAGTGGGAACTGGGGACCGAAGCGAGCGGATCCGCACATACAACTTCCCGCAGGGACGGATTACCGATCACCGCATTAATCTTACTTTATACCGCTTGGATGCTGTACTGGAAGGTGATCTCAATGAGATTATCGACAGTTTGATCACAGCTGATCAAGCAGAACGGCTAAAAACAATGGAGTCGTAACCGATGGTGAAATTACACACTGTGCAGGAATTAGTAAGATTGAGCACCGCTTATCTTCAGGATAAGGGATGCCAGAGCCCGCGGCTGGATGCCGAAGTGCTGATGGCCCATGTGCTGAATACAGATCGCGTTCATTTGTATATGAATTTTGATCGGCCTCTGGAAAACGATGAGGTGGATGCCTACAGGCGGCTGATAGGATTAAGGGGGCGCAGGGTTCCGGTTGCCTATTTGACCGGCCGGAAGGAGTTTTATGGCCGAGATTTTGTTGTAAATGAAGCGGTTTTAATTCCCCGTCCAGAAACCGAGATTTTAGTGGATCAAGCTTTAACGCTGCTTCAATCAAAGCCAGAACCACAGGTGCTGGATATCGGTACCGGAAGCGGAGTTATTGCCATTACCCTCGCTCTGCAGTTTAAAGATGCGCGGGTGATTGCTGTTGATATTTCCAAGGAAGCCTTGGAACTTGCGGAGCTTAATGCTGATCGACTGCATGCAGCTGATCGGCTTTCTTTTTTGCAGAGCGACATGTTCAGCCAAGTTCCAGCTCAGGCTTTTGATCTGATTTGTTCCAACCCGCCTTATATTCCTTCGGATAATCTGGAAGACTTGGAACAAGAGGTTATGCGGGAGCCAAAGCAGGCTCTGGACGGCGGCCGGGATGGATTAGACTACTATCGAATCTTGATTGAGCATGCGCCAAATTACTTAAAAGCAGGAGGTTACCTGCTGGTTGAAATCGGCTGGGACCAAGCTGGTCAGATCCTCGCGCTTGCTCAAAGACGCGGGTTCGGAGACTGCCAAGTTGTGCAGGATTATGCAGGTAAAGATCGAGTGGTGATTATGAAATGGCAGTAGAAACTCAGATTATTCAGCCGGATCAATTGGATCTGGCTGTTAGACTGCTCAAGCAGGGTGAATGCGTGGCTTTTCCGACCGAAACCGTTTATGGCTTGGGCGCTGATGCTTTAAACGCTGAGGCTGTGGCCAAGATTTTTGCTGCCAAGCAGCGTCCGGCGGATAACCCTCTGATAGTTCACATCCACAGTTTTGAGCAGGTAAGTGAACTGGTAAAAGACTATGATCGATCTGTCGAGATCTTAATGGAACAGTTTTGGCCGGGGCCTTTAAGCCTGATTCTGCCCAAACAGGATGTTATTCCGGAAATAGTTTCCGGCGGCTTGAACACGGTTGCGCTGCGGATGCCGGATCATAATTTAGCCTTAGAGCTTCTTCGGCAGGTGGACTTGCCCCTAGCTGCACCGAGCGCTAATTTGTCCGGGAGTCCCAGCCCTACACGAGCAGAACATGTGTATCAGGATTTACAAGGCAGAATCCCATTGATCCTTGATGGCGGTCCCACCGGCTGGGGTTTAGAATCTACTGTTTTAGACTGCACCAGCAGTCCGTTTCGAGTGCTGCGGCCGGGCGGTGTAACTGTGGAGCAGCTGAGACAGTTTGTTCCAATCGAGGTTGACCCCAGCGTGATCCAGAATGCTCCAGTGAGCAAACCCCGCTCTCCGGGGATGAAGTACAAGCACTACTCACCCAAAGCGGATGTGATTTTAGTAGTAGGAGGCCAGATTCCGGAAAAAATCAATAGATTGGCTTCACAGCCGGAGTACGCCGGCATGAAATTGGGGGTTTTAGCTGTCAGTGAACATCTTGATTTATATCCAAACCTGGCAGTTCTCGATATGGGACCCCAGACGCAGCCTAAAGTAGCGGCCTCTCGCCTTTATCATCTGCTGCGGACAGCTGATGAGATGCTGCTTGATGCTGTGTTTGTGGAAGGTTTTCATGAGGAAGATTTAGGTCTGGCAATAATGAACAGATTGCGCCGGGCTGCTGGTTATAAGGTAGTTCAGTCGTAAAGTCAAGGAAAGGAGTAAGTGGATGCGTAAAGTTTTAATGGTCTGCACCGGTAATACCTGCCGTTCTCCCATGGCAGCTGCTTTGTTTAAGAAAGCGGCTGCTGAGCGTCAAATCGAAGTAGAAGTGGATTCGGCCGGGCTTCAGGTTTTTGGTTCTGAATCTGCTAATCCGCAGGCGCAAACTGTAATGAGAGAATACGGAATTGATCTTTCTGAGCATCGCTCACAACAGATTGATATTAATGCGCTGGAAGAATATGATTTAGTGCTGACCATGACCTACAGCCACAAGCGTTATATCCTCAATCTCCGTCCGGATTTAGCAGATAAAGTATTTTTGATCAAAGAATTTGCTGATCAAAAAAGGCAGGAAACCAATACTAAAAAAGAGAACATCAATAGGGCAGATAGTGATGTAAGCGATCCATTCGGACAATCAGTCGCAGTATATCACCGCACTGCCACCGAGTTGCTCCAGGCAATCGAGACAATCTTGGATGCATGGCAGTAACTAAATCCAGATTGAACATAGAGAAAGGAGACGGTGTCTTGGGTAAGGTTCATGTGATCGACCACCCCCTAGTACAGCATAAGCTGACTATGATTCGGGACAAGTCTACTGGCCCGAAAGATTTTAGAGACCTGGTTAATGAAGTAGCATTATTAATGGCTTACGAAGTAACCAGAGACATGCCCCTTGAAGAGGTAGAAGTTGAGACTCCTATCTGCACAACTCAAGGTTTTACTATTGCCGGTAAAAAAATTGGGTTAATCCCGATTCTGCGCGCAGGTTTAGGAATGGTAGAGGGAATTTTACAGCTGATTCCCACAGCCAAAGTAGGTCATATCGGTTTGTACCGTGACCCTGATACACTGCAGCCGGTGGAATACTACTGCAAGCTTCCTTCTGACAGTCATGAGCGGGATTTTATTGTGATCGACCCGATGCTGGCGACAGGAGGTTCCGCTGCAGCGGCGATCAGCTATGTCAAGAATATCGGCTGTGCTTCGATCAAGTTAATGTGCCTTTTGGCTGCACCTGAAGGAATTGAGTATCTGCACAGTGTTCATCCTGATGTAGAAATCTATACAGCTGCAGTCGACGAAAAACTTGATGAAAAAGGCTATATCATCCCAGGATTAGGGGATGCCGGCGATCGATTATTCGGCACTAAATAGTAATTTTGAGCACCCTAGATTATTCTAGGGTGCTTTGCCCTAGGATTTTGCTTTTTTTTGACGAAATGTATAGATAAAGACAAGTTTGAGGAGAAATCAATGCCTGTACGTCCTTCTTGGGAACAGTATTTTATGGAAATTGCCAAATTGGTAAGCAGCCGCTCAACCTGCCTTCGGCGGCAGGTCGGCGCAGTTTTGGTCAAGGATAAACATATCATTGCAACCGGTTATAACGGGGTGCCCAGTGGTTTGGAGCACTGCAGTACCCGGGGATGCCTGCGCGAGCAGCTGAACATACCGTCGGGTGAGCGCCACGAGATGTGCCGGGGTATTCATGCTGAGCAAAATGCAATTATTCAAGCTGCACTGCATGGAGTCAGCACTGAGGGAGCGGTCCTGTACTGTACCGATCAGCCCTGTATTTTATGCAGCAAAATGATCATTAATGCTGGGATTACCGCCGTTTATTTTCAAGGCGATTACCCTGACGCACTAGCCAAATCAATGCTGAGTGAAGCCAACATCACCTTGGTGAAGTGGGACAGTTAGGAGTGGAATTCATGGTAGAACAGTTACTTATGGGTTTAGGGTTAGTGCTGCTTTTTACCCCAGCATTTATCTTTTTAGCGAATTTATTCAAAAAATTTGATCACCCAAATGAGCGCCGCATTAACTCTGTTCCGATTCCGACAGCGGGTGGATTGGCTATCTATTTGGCTTTTTTTGGTTCGGCGTTTATGTTCAACGGCAGTAATCTGCTTCCTTATTTCGTAGGAGGCACAATTATTGCAGTTACCGGTCTGATTGATGATCTTCGCGATGGAATATCGGCGGGAGCCAAGTTTGCAGGGCAGCTGGCAGCTGTGATTTCGTTTTTGGCATTAAGTTCCAGCCCCAACTATTTTATTTCTGCGCTGTGGCTGCTGAGCGTAATCAATATTACTAACTTTATTGACGGTTTAGATGGTTTAGCCGGGGGGATAACCCTAATCGGCTCAACAGCGCTCTTTATTTGGACTTATAGTTTAGGTTTTGATCATACTGCGGGATTGCTGTTAATTTTAGTGGGAGCTGTGCTTGGATTCCTCGCCTTCAACTTCCATCCGGCCAAGATTTTTCTCGGTGATACTGGAGCGTTGTTTATCGGGTTTATTTTTGCAGCCTTAGCCAATGACAGCGTTATCAGCGAAAACATGATGTTTAATCTGCCGTTGCTGGTATTAATTCTCTCGGTTCCGACTCTGGATACGTTTTGCGCGATTGTGCGCCGCGTTCAGAAAGGAGTTCCGTTTTATCAAGCTGACCGCCAGCATTTTCACCACCGCCTCCTTGATTTAGGTTTAAGTCAGCGGCAGGTAGCCTTGGCTGCCTATATGCTTACCCTGACTGCATCGACTCTGGCCCTGTTTTTAGTTAAACTGCAGAGCTGGAACCAGTTTGTAGTGCTGCCGATAGTTGCAGTAATTTACTTGTACGGAGCCGGTCGGATCGGCATGATCAAACCGCTGTCGTTAAAATCTGAGCGGAGGGTGTTGTAGTGGGCAGGATTGGAATTGTTTTTGGAACGAGGCCGGAAGCAATCAAGATGGCTCCTGTAGTTAAAGCTTTTCAGGCTACCGACTGGGATACCAAGGTGATTGTTACCGGTCAGCACCGGGAAATGCTGGATCACGTTCTCGAGCTTTTTGATATCACTCCTGATTATGATTTAAATCTGATGCGGCCCGGCCAGTCTTTGGCTGAACTGACGACTGCTGCTTTAACGGGAGTAGATCGGATCTTAAATGAATTGCCTGTAGATTATCTGCTGGTCCATGGGGATACTACTTCCGCTGTTGCTGCTGCTTTGGCGGGTTTTTACCGTCAAATTCCGGTAGGCCATGTTGAAGCAGGCTTGCGTACGGGGAATTTAGCCCATCCGTTTCCTGAAGAAGCTAATCGCAAACTGATTGATCAGGTAAGCAGTATTTTTTTTGCTCCGACGCAGATGGCGGCAGAGAATCTTTTCAGGGAAGGCGTTTCTAAGGAGAGAGTCCACATAACCGGGAATACCGTAGTAGACGCTTTAAAGATGATGGTGGAGCCAGAGTATCAGTTTGCAGTGGATGGACTGCGGCAGTTGGATTTCGATCGTCCGGTCGTGGTCGTAACAGCGCACCGGCGGGAAAACTGGGGTCGGCCTTTGGAAAAAATCTGCGCTGCGGTGGCAGAAGCTGCGGCTGAATTGGCTGTGGATTTTGTTTTTTCAATGCACAGCAATCCTCGAATTCAAGCGGTGGTCAAACAGCATTTAAATGGTTTGTCCAATGTGCATTTAATCGATAACTGCGGCTATAAGGATTTTATTAATCTCCTCAGCCGGTGCAGCTTTATAGTTACTGATTCGGGAGGTCTGCAGGAAGAGGGGGCGGCCCTGGGCAGACCGGTGATTGTTTTGAGGGAGTTCACAGAGCGGCCGGAAGCAATTGCAAGCGGATTTATCCGCTTGGTGGGAACTAATCGAGAGCGAATTGTGGAAAGCATTACCGCCTTAGCTACAGATATTGAACTGTACCGCAGTATGACTCAAGGTGAAAACCCTTATGGAGACGGACTGGCTGCGGTAAGAATCAGAGATATTATTTTGAAATTATAACCGGAATAATTTCCGGTTTTTGTATATATTGGAAAAAATGGACGCATACTACCACTAGGGTGGTGATAGTATGCGAGTAAAGAATTTTTTCAGCCGGGTCCGACAAATATTATTCGCTGTTGGCCGCTGGTTTAAAAATGCGTTTCGGTTTAGAAAGGGAAATTTGTTAGACCAAATTTTTCGCGCTGCTGTTTTCATGCTCTGTTTAGTTCTTGTTGGCGGTTGGCTGCTGACCAACTATCTGCTGCCCAAGTGGAGTCTGGAAGTATCCCAAGCCGCTCCAACGATTGGGATGGATGAGCTGGCAGCGGTAGTTAACCAGGAGCTGAGATCCTTAATGGATACAGAATACGCTTGGTTATATGATCTGCATCAAACACAGCTTACCCTTGGACCGCAGATTGAGCCCGATCCACCTCCCAAACCGGATCCTCAGGAAATGCGTCCCGACGAAGCGGTAGAGACATTGGCTGTTTCGTTCGAACAGATTTTATGGCCGTTGAAAGGCGAAATCACTGCAGCGTTCGGATGGTACCGCCACCCGGTTCATCAAGACTGGCGGTTTAATACCGGGTTGGAACTTGCTGCTGCCGGCGGCGAGCAGGTGCGCAGCGTCCTGCCGGGGCGGATAGAATCGATAGTTCCTGGGGAGGATGGCTTTGAATTAGTAGTGGCCCACGGCAGTGGCTGGCAGAGTGTATACCGAGGCATTAGATCTGTAGCAGTAAAAATCGGCGACATGGTTGAGCAGAATCAAATGCTGGCTCAAGCCGGCGATGACGGCAGGATTTTCTTTGCTCTTCTCTTTGAAGACGAGCCTATTAACCCCATGCAGTATATGTCGTTATATTGATTTACTAGCATATTCGCTCACTCCTAGCATATAAATGTAACAAAAAACGGCTAGGGGGAGCGAATATGAGAGACTATATCCGCAAGCGGGTGGTGGATGTTAGTTTATATATAATTAAGACCAATGCCACGGTCCGGCAGGCAGCCAGTGTCTTCGGCGTCAGCAAAAGCACAATTCATAAAGATGTGACTGAACGGCTTCCGAGAATAAACGAAGAGCTGGCTGCCCAGGTCAAATGCGTCCTCGAACACAACAAAGCTGAGCGGCATATTCGCGGTGGAGAAGCTACTAAGCGCAAGTATATTAAAAAACGGCGTGTTTCATGAAGATATATAAAGGATTTGCCCCGATTTTGTCGAATTTTCTTTGGAAGGAAATGGCATGCGAAAGGGGCACTTCTTTATGTTTGGAACCGATATCGGGATTGACCTAGGTACTGCTAACATTCTGGTATTTGTAAAAGGCAAAGGGATTGTACTGCAGGAACCGGCAGTAGTCGCAATGGATTTAAATACTAAGCGCATCTGTGCAATTGGCGAAGAGGCCCGGCGCATGATTGGGCGGACCCCTGGAAATATTCAGCCAATCCGGCCGCTAAGCGAAGGTGTTATCGCCAACTATGAGTTAACCGAAAGCATAATCAAGTATTTTATCAACAAAACAATCGGGCGCATTCAGCTGTTTAAGCCGAGGGTTGTTGTGTGTGTACCTTCAGGTGTCACTGAGGTAGAAAAGCGCGCAGTCTTGGAGGCGACTTTAAAGACCGCCGCTAAGGAAGTTTATCTGATTTCTGAACCGATGGCAGCAGCAATCGGATGCGGTTTGGATATATCGCAGCCCTCAGCCAATATGATCGTTGATATCGGCGGCGGAACCACCGATATTGCTGTTATATCTTTGAAAGGTGAAGTGGTCAGCCATTCGCTGCGGGTAGGCGGATCGCATTTTGAAGAAACCATTATGCGCCATGTTAAACGCACTCATAATTTAGCGATTGGAGAGCGCACTGCTGAAGAGATTAAAATCAAGATTGGATCTGCGTATCCAACCGAGGATAAATACCTGGAAGTTCGGGGAAGGGATCAGGTAACAGGACTGCCGGCAAATGTAATGCTCAGTTCCCGCGAACTGCATACATCATTAGTTGAACCGGTCACTGATATCGTTGAGGCGATTAAAGGAGTGCTGGAGGTAACTCCACCGGAATTAGCGGCAGATATTGTGGATAAAGGCATCATTCTTACCGGAGGCGGTGCACTGCTTGATGGTTTAGATTACTTAATCAATCAGGAAACACACGTTCCGGTGCATATTGCTGATGATCCGCTTACCTGTGTTGCTCGGGGATGCGGTCAAGTGCTGGAGATGCTTGATTCGCTGCGCAGTGTGCTGTATTCCTCACGCGCATATGCTTAAAGGCCTAGCGGCCTTTTTTTTATGCTCAGGCGCGATTAATTCATTAAAGTTTGTGCATCGAACAACCGATAATAAAAACAGAGACCAAAGGAGGTGGGAAGTTGCTGCGCGGTATATACACAGCTGCGTCCGGAATGCTGGCTCAGGGAATCCGGACAGATGTGCTCGCTAACAACTTAGCAAATGTTGATACCTCGGGTTATCGCCGCCAAACTGCTCAGGTGCAGGCTTTTCCTGAACAGCTGTTGATGCGTCAGGAAAAGATGAATTTCACACCAATTGGCCGCTTAGGCACAGGAACACTTGTGGTTGAGAAGCATAACTCCTTTATGCAGGGCAGAATTCATACTACCGGGAATCCGCTGGATGTGGCTTTAGATGGTCCGGGATTTTTTGTAATTGACACGCCCGGACAGAGGAGCTATACCAGAGACGGTAGTTTCACGGTCAACATGGGTGGATGGCTTGTTACTCAGGATGGATTTAGAGTTTTAGGACAAAATGGACCGATCTATATCGGGGAAGCAAGCAGTGTTGTAATCAACTCAGAAGGAACAGTAATTGTTGATGGGGTTGAGCGGGACAAGCTTCTGATCGTAGAGTTTGCTGATCGCAGAGGGCTGGTGAATCAGGGCGGAAATCGCTATCATGCCACTCCTGCTGCAGGACAGCCATTCAGATGGCGCGCAAGTGTGGTTCAGGGTGCTCTCGAAATGGCGAATGTCAATACAGTCAAGGAAATGGTTAACTTGATTGAAGTGCAGCGCGCTTATGAAGCTAATCAGAAGGTGATTCAGGCTTTTGATGAAACGCTTGGTAAACTGATTAATGAGGTTAAAGTTTAAAATCCAATAAAAATATAAACGGGGATAAAAAGGCTGGACTGGTTTACAGAGGCCATTAAACTGTCGACCGATTGAGACAGTTTCCCCGCAGTATGGGAGGAAATGCTGTTATGATGCGTGCATTATGGACAGCCGCGTCCGGAATGAATGGCCAGCAGTACAAGATCGACATTACTGCTAATAACTTGGCTAACGTTAACACCACTGGATTTAAGAAAAGCCGGGTTGACTTTCAAGATCTGCTCTATCAAACTGTGCGGTACGCCGGCACACCGGTTACAGCTGGTGCCCAGATTCCAACCGGAATCCAGGTAGGTCACGGTGTGAGACCGGTAGCTACTCAAAGACTATTTACCCAAGGAACGTTTCAACAAACCGATAATCCGTTTGACTTAGTTATTGAGGGCGATGGATTCTTCCAGATACTTCTGCCAGATGGTTCTATCGCCTATACTCGGGACGGAGCGTTTAAACGGGACAGCGACGGACGCTTAGTCACAAGCGATGGTTTCCCACTTGAACCGGAAGTTCAGATTCCTGAAGATGCTTTAAGCGTAAATATTGGTTCTGATGGGACAGTCTCCGTGCAGCTGCCCGGTGAGGACCGCCCGGTAGAGCGGGGTAAAATTGAGCTCGCCCGCTTTGTAAATCCCGCGGGACTTAAGAGTGATGGCCGCAACCTTTATTCAGCTACCGCAGCCAGTGGGGACCCGATTGTTGGTGATCCAGGCTTAGATGGTTTTGGCAACTTAGCTCAGGGTTATCTGGAAATGAGCAATGTTCAGGTAGTTGAAGAAATGGTCAGTATGATTGTGGCGCAACGCGCTTACGAAACAAATTCCAAGGCCATTCAGGCTGCCGATGAAATGCTCCAGACAGCTAATAACCTGCGCCGCTAGGTGATGCTAATGCGCAGGAGATTTAGTGCTGTCCTAATTATCATGATTATTTTGGCCGCTGCGGTTGGACATGGAGCTGCTAAACCGGTGGTTGAGCTTCTGCCTGAGGCAGAAGTATCCGGTGCAGATATTTTCTTTGCTGATATCGCTGAGTTTGAGGATGAAGAAACTAAGGATAGTTTAGGCAAAGTCTATTTAGGAGCTGCAGCCCTTCCGGGTTCCAATCGCCGCTTGACCTTGGGTCAAATAGAAGTTCGACTGCGCCCGGTTGGGATTCATCCCCGCGATCTGGAGATAACCGGTGCGAAAGAAGTTTGGGTTACTACGGCTGCTGTGCATCCTAAGGAGAATCCATCGACCCAGGATTCTCTGTACAGTGGTAAAGAAACCAGCATCAGCTTGGGATATGGAAAAACCCATATTTACCAGGTCGTTGTTCCGGTGCGGGATATTGCCCGCCATGAGCTGATCGCCTTGGAAGATCTCCGGGTCGAAGAGCGGGAAGGAAGAACCGTTCCCAGCAATTTGGCATCAGTAGACGATTTAGTCGGCAAAAGAGCTACGCGCCTGCTGCCGGCAGGTTCGGAGCTGACCATCTATGCCGCTGAGGTACCGCCTGCTGTAGAGCGGGGCGATACAGTGACTTTGATGGTAACAGCTGGTTCAATCACTGTGACCACAATTGGCAAGGTGCAGCAGGCTGGCGCTGTAGGTGATCTTATTCCGGTGGAGAATACTAATACCCGGAAAATTGTCTATGGCGAGGTAATCAGTTCGGATTTAGTGAAAATTGAGATTGGAGGCCTGAAATAGATGAGAGTTCGGTTTAGCAGGTTCGCTCCAATTATTCTGATATTAGGGATTTTCCTGGGTTTAACTATGAGTGTTTCTGCAAGCTCTTTGTTTGCCCCCAGCGGCGGTTCGCTGTTTTCTGATTATAAGGCGCGGCAGGTTGGTGATTTAGTCACTGTGCTGATAATAGAGCAGGCCCGCGCTACTCAATCAGCGGATACATCATCCGGCAACAATAATGTTCTTGGAATCGGACCGGGTGGAGGCGTTTTGGCGGACTTAATTCCACTGCTCCGCTTCTCTCACGACAGTCAGTTTGATTCCGGAGGCACTACCTCTCGGGGCGGCAGCATAACCGCTAAACTGACCACTAAAGTTGTTGAGATTAACAGCAACGGTACCATGAAAATTGAGGGCAGACAGAAGATTACAGTCAACGGTGAAGAACAGGAAATCGTTATATCCGGTATAATTCGTTCCCGGGATATCGGTCCCGATAATACAATTTACTCATCTTTAGTTGCAGATGCAGAAATTCAATTTGTCGGTACAGGTATAGTTGGAGATAAACAAGAACCCGGTATTCTGACACGCTTTTTCGACTGGCTGTTCTAGCCTGTCAGCGAATGGAGGTTCTTTCGATGAATAAACGTATTTATATATCAGTGCTGGCTTTACTGCTGGTGCTGACCACGGCTGTCGGTTCTGTTTTTGCAGCTGATGCGCCCCTGGTTCGGGTTAAGGATATCGCTCGCGTTCAGGGTGTTCGCGATAACCAGCTGTACGGTTTGGGGTTAGTAATTGGTTTAAACGGAACAGGCGACAGCTCGAGCGCTTTGGCTAATGTGCAGATGGTAGCTAACATGCTGGAGCGGTTTGGCATCACTGTATCACCAGATGATCTGCGCCTGCGCAACGTGGCAGCAGTAATGGTTACCGCTACAATTCCGGCATCAGTGCGGGTAGGCGATGCCATTGATGTGACGGTATCCTCAATCGGAGACGCCCGCAGTCTGCAGGGCGGATTTTTGCTTCAGACTCCACTCCAGGCTGCTAATGGCGAGATTTACGCTGCCGCGCAGGGACCGCTGTCCATCGGCGGATTTGTAGTGCGGGGAGGTTCCAGCAGTGTGCAGCAGAACCACACAACTGTTGCTAGAGTTCCCAACGGAGCCATTGTAGAGCAGGAGATTCCCCACAGCCACAGCTATGGTGATGAGGTGCAGTTGGTTCTGAATGAACCTGATTTCAGCACTGCAGCTCGTTTGGTGGAGACTATCAATCAGGTATTTGCCGAGAATATCGCCAAGGCGTATGACCAATCGACAGTTGGAGTTAAGATCCCGGCTGAGTATGCCGATAATACTGTTGGAATGATTGCGCTGTTGGAAGAGCTGCCGATCCGGCCTGATACAAAAGCAAGAGTTGTAATCAATGAGCGGACTGGGACGGTAGTGATGGGCGCAGATGTGAGGATTGCCACTGTGGCAGTGTCCCACGGCAATCTCAATGTCAGGGTTGAGGCGGACCTGCAGATCAGCCAACCGCCAGGATTTGTCGGAGATACAGTAGTTGGTGTCGATTACAATATCGATGTAAATGAACCGGAAGGTGGTTTGATGCTCCTCTCCGGCGGCAGCAGTGTGGAAGATTTGGTTAATGCGCTGAATGCTATTGGCGCCAATCCGCGGGATATAATTGCCATCCTGCAGGCTATTAAAGCCGCAGGTGTGCTCTACGGAGATTTAATCATTATGTAGCGGGGGAGAGACCAGTATGAAGGTAGCTTGGGATCCCGGTAAATTGATAACAGATAAAGCTCAGCAGCTGTCAACTTCCCAGAAGGCCTTAAAACAAGCTGCGGTGGATTTTGAGTCCTTGTTTATTCAGCAGATGCTGAAAGAAATGCGCAATACTGTGCCGGAATCGGATCTGTTCGGCAATCGCAATGCTGAGAAGCTGTTTCAGTCCATGTATGATGAGCAGCTGGCAATCGAAATGGCTGGAGCCGGCGGTATCGGGTTGAGTGACATAATTTACCGGCAGATGGTAATGTATGTGCCTGACAATGATTAAAATGAAGCCTCGTTCTGTTTGAAACTGAACGAGGCTTTTTTCTAACTTTTCAACGTTTTTTCCGGATCGGTTATGTTCATCGTCGGAAGCGGTTTTCTGCTGCAGCAGGATATTTCCCTGCAATAGAGAATTGATAATGCGTTAAGCATAATTTTACTTATATTCGAAAGGGTTGGGGAAAATAGGACGCTTACGCTATATCTGGGTTATTTTAACAATTGTATTCGTTGCTGCTGGCAGCGCAGCTGCTCAAGCTGTTTTTTGCGATGTGGACGCTGATAAAGTGGTGCTGCGTGTTCATGTCCCGGAAGGCAGCGGCTACCGCGTATGGCAGAATACCAATCCTATGAAAGTAATTATTGACCTTGATCATGAGCTGCCGAATCTGCCGCATACTGTTGAGTTTAAGGATGCGGCTTTAAAAGCGGTTCGGGCCAGTAAAGGTCCTGGCACGATCGGCACCAGAGTCGTGATGGACTTTAATTACCTTATGCCTGACATCGAGTCTAATCTTGAGGGAGAATGGCTGACAGTCACTGTCAACAAGCTGTATGTGGAGAGCAGTTTAATAACTGTTGGTCATGGAGTAAGATACGGCCACATGCGCAAGGGGATTGCAGCTGGTCCATTGATTATCAATTACATCGAAGTGCGTTATATGGATCCGCTGATCGAGATCCGGTCTGTGTTATCGCAAGATCAAATCTACGGCCGCGAAAAAGTCAGTTCGATGGCCAAAAGAAGCAGAGCGATTGCAGCTGCTAACGGTCTGTACTTTGCCTCCGACGGCAGACCTTTGGGACTGCTGGCGATTGACGGCCGAGTGATCAGTGAGCCATATGCCAATAGAACCGCGATTGGTATTAAACCTGGTGAGATTGTAATCGATCAGGTAGGTATGGCTGGTAGAGTTAAGCTCAGCGATGGGCAGGAATTCGCAGTATCAGGACTTAACCGTCCCCGCCTAACCGATGAGCTGATTATTTATACCCCCGATTATGGCGAAGATTCCCGTACTAATATTTATGGGATCGATTTAGTAGTGGTTGATGGGGTTGTCACTGAAGTTTTGACTGGCAAAGCTCCGATTCCGAAAAATGGGGTCGTGGTATCCGGTCATGGAGCAGCCCGAGATTTTCTCCGGCAGGTAGAGATAGGTGATCGCCTGGAGGTTGAGCTTAAGCTGGAACCCGATTGGCTGGAGCAGGGCTTCCAGCATATTATTGCCGGTGGACCCCGTTTAGTTAAAGATGGACAAGTGTATATCACCTCTGAACAGGAGCGGTTTCAAGCTGATATAGCTGTGGGGCGTGCCCCCCGCACCGCATTAGGTGTCACCGCAGACCGCAGGCTGTTGATTGTCACTGTTAACGGCCGCCAGCCTGGTGTCAGTGTGGGAATGACACTGGAAGAACTAGCTGAACTGATGATTGAACTAGGTGCTGTTGATGCGATGAATCTTGATGGAGGCGGTTCCACAACAATGGTGATCCGCGACCGAGTGCTGAATATTCCATCCGATGGGACTGAGCGTCCTGTCAGCAATGCCATCGTGATCATCACTCCCGAAAGCAGAGAATAAGGAGTTGGCTCTCATGACACGAAAAATCTGCATACTTGTGGGGGTTTTCCTATGTTTGTTTTCCTCGTTAGTGATGGGAGCAGCCGAGGTCTATCCTTTAGAAGATGTTTATCCCGGGCTGAAAGGGATCGGTAAAACAGTAGTGCAGGGAACTGAAATTGAAGAATTTGATGTTGAAGTAATTACAGTAATTCAGCAGCCGGCTCCGGTTTCGGCGATGATCATGGTGCGGGTCAGCGGTGATGCCATTGAGAGAAGTGGCGGAATTGCCTCAGGCATGAGCGGCAGTCCAGTTTATGTAGACGGCAAGCTGTTAGGTGCAATCAGCCACGCTTATGAATATTCGGATCACCGCGTGGGATTAGTAACACCGGCCGGTCCGATGCTGGCTTTGCTCGATAACTTAACGGTTCCGGAGCTGGATGTTCCGGAGGGTTTTCAAGAGATAGCTACTCCCATCGCGGTGAGCGGTCTTGAGGGAAGGTCATTAAATAAGCTGAGACAAGTGTTTGAGCCATTTAATGTGCAGGTAATTCCCGGTGTAAGCGGCATGGTGGAGATGGATGCTCCAGCTGTTTTGGAACCCGGAGCGGCTTTTGCAGTGCAGCTGCTGAGGGGTGATTTTCAAGTAGCCGCTTTTGGCACTATTACCGAAATAGATGAGCAGAACCGCTTTGTCGGATTCGGCCATTCATTTTTGCATCAGGGAGATATAAACTTCTTTGCTGCTCCGGCTGTTATTCATTATACGATGCGGAATCTGGAAGTCCCGTATAAAATTGCGTCTGCTGGCGAGAGTGTAGGTGGGGTTTTTCAAGATCGCACAGCCGGTGTTGCGGGAATGCTGAATGTGGAACCTGACTATGTCCCGATTAATATTACTGTTAGCGATTTGGATCGGGGTAGGGCTGATGTTTACCGTGTGGAGTCAGTTGCGGATGAAATGCTGATGCCGGCAATGGCGATCAGCAGCGCCGGACAGGGCATCGATTCAACTCTGGATCGAGTTGGTTCTGGCACTGCTTATGTGCGGTTTGAGTTTTACGCTGATAATCTGCTTAATCCGGTTATTCGGGAAAATATGTTTTACAGCAGCGCTGACATTGCTGCTTGGGCATTATCAGACCTGAGCGAAGGACTGGATCTGCTGATGGGCAATAATCTGCAGCATATCGAACTAAATAGAATCAACGCTAATTTCACCATTGAAAATGCCCGTAGAACCGCCGAAATTGAGAAAGCCATTCCCCGCAAGTTTCAGGTTGAAGCGGGCGGCAGCGTGGAAATAGAGGTAAGGATTCGGCCGTACCGGAGTTCGGTGGAAACCAGGGTCCTGCGGATTGATATTCCTGAGGATACCATGCCGGGACTGCTGCCGGTAACTGTTAGAGGCGGCCTCAGCGGCTATTATCCGGTGAAGCCGACTGTTCATACCACATGGGAATCTCTCCAAGAGCAAGAAGCAGTTGAGGGATGGCGGGAGCCGACCGATGCTGAAAGCCTCGATATTCTGCTGGCAGAGTATATGAATCGGGAACGAAACAATGAGATTGTTGTTGAGTTTCTTCCCTTTATCGATGCTCCTGCCGAATACGACTTTGACTATAATGACAGCGAAATATTTCCTTTTGATGAGGAAACAATTCCCATCAGTGAAGTTGTCATGCTGGAGCAGGATTTCGGTGTTGGCCAGCAGGAAAACAGCGGCAGTGATGGTATAAGGGTGCGCCTCACTACTCAATATGTGATAGAAGGATCTGCTACCTTTGAAATTGAAGTTATATAGATAGAATAATGGGGGTCCGCCCCCATTATTTTTCAACCAAAAACAGCGTTAGGTGGATCTCAAACTATGCAGTATAAATCAAAAGTCATTCTCTTTTTTGCAGTCGCAGTAATTATTGGGCTTGTACTAGCAGTAAGTGCAGCCAAAATTGCGCCGGAATTTATTGTCAAAACACTGACCGAGACTTATCCGGGCCTGGAGATAGAAAAAGTAGAATGGCATTTTTTTACGCAGTTTAAGCTGACTAATATAAGTTATACTAGTGAGCGTTTTACTTTCAAGAGTGATGTTTCCCTGAAGCTAAATCCTGTTAAGCTGCTGCTGAATCCGCTCAGTGGTGTCAGTGAGCTAGTTTTGGAACAGCCATATCTGAAGCTGCATTCCCAGGATCGCTTAACTTGGGAAAAGGTGCAGCAGCTGATCTGGGTTGAAAACCTCCTGCCGCAGCTGCCAACTACCCGAATTGAGATTACTGCCGGGGAGATTACTTTTAACCTGCAGGGTTATGACGTTCAACTGCCTATCGAGGGCACGGTTTGGTTAGGATCTGAAACTTATCTGGACTTGGATGTTTGGGATCTTCATTTCGACCAGATCATTGTTTTTAAAGACAATCTGCCGCAATTTGGAAGCGGTTTATGGGAATTTCGCGACCTAGTTAAGGGTCAGCTGGCCTGGCATATAGACAGCGACCGCGATTTTGTGCTGGACTATTTTAAAGCAGGGAACAATGGCTATTCAGAGGCTTTTTATCTGTGGGCTGGCAGCAGCTATATTCGGGGACAGCTTCCCGATTTTGATGCTGTTATTAGTGCTCTGCGTTCGATCAACTCAGATATGACGGATATCACTGCGCAGGTTTTGGATGAAGGCAAGACACCGCGGTTAACCGGTACCGCTGATAGACTTAAACTGACATGGCTGCAGAATGGCCGCTGGCAGGAGCTCTCCGCAGCGCTGGACAAAGACGGCATTGTGTTACAGCTGCTGTTAGATCAGTTCGAACTAACACTTGATGAGCTGCCTGTCGAAAACCTCATTCTTGGTGGAGACATTCTGCTGTCCAGCAGTTGGCAGGGGTTTTTGGAGGAATTCAGCGCTGAAGGAACGCTGTTTATTCAATCAGTGGAATTTCAGGGTGTTGAGGCTGTTGGCGAGATTGAGTTCAGCGGGAACAGCGAACAGCTTGGCGGTTCAGCTCATCTTGATCTTTTAGGTGGTACAGTTGATTTTAATGGTTCTTTCGACTTTACAAAAAGAACCGCTGCCGGCAAGTTTAAGGCTGCTGATCTCAACTTAGCGGAGCTTCCTTTCGATTACCACTTAGCAGGCTTGGTAAATTTTACTGGTCAGATCAGCGGGAACGGCCGACAATTGATAGGTGAGCTGTGGGTCACTGATGCCGCTTTTGAGGAGTATTGGCTCGCAGCTGCTGCAAGCGAAATTGTGATCGGTCTAGATCAAATTCAAATCAACAACGCAGAACTCTCTGGTATCGGCAATGAGCAATTTACCGCTGGTTTAACAGGATCAATTGAGCTTCAATCAGATCGGGTTCTGATTAATAATCTAGAAGTTGAAACCGCAGGCGGAATATTGGCAGCTCGGGGCATCTTGTCTTCCGATGGACTGGATATTGATTCAGAGGCAGCGGATTTCCCCTTGGAGTTGGTTACAATCTTTGTTGATAATCCGAATCTGACAGGATTAGTGGATTACCAAATCCATCTTGCAGGTAAATTCGACCAATTAAACGGACATGGGCAGGCTCGCGTACGCGAAGTGTATTGTGACTTAGGTTACTTTCCGGCACTTTCTGCAGATTTCCGGCTTGAGCAGGGTCAGATACACCTGCAGCCCTTGTCTGTGACTAGAGCCGGAGCAGAAATAATAGTTGAAGGATCAGTCAGTGGGCTAAAGGAACCCGAATTTGATCTTCGCCTAAAGGTTCCCCGCAGCTATTTAGAGGATATTCACGGATTTATCGAGGGCAGCCTAACGATTACTGGAACACTCACGGAGCCGCAGTTTGATGGAAGACTGACCGCTGCCGAAATAGCATATCCGGTTCCTTATTTTGATGAACTGACGAACGGTGAACTGGAGCTGATCATCGATCATAACCTCGCTGCAGTTTCCGGAAGCGGCAGTTTTGGAAGAAAGGGGAAGGCTGTTCTGCAGGGAACTGTGGATATCACAGCTTATGATGTGAATATAAATATGAAGGTAATGGATATGGAAGCCTCTCATCCCCTGCTCCATGGAGTTGTTGACGGTGAACTGCATGTGAGTAATGTCGGCAGTGGGCAGCAGTTGGTTTTGCATGGTGATCTAATAATTGATCAAGCTAGAGTTTACCTCAGCGGTCTGACTCAGAGCCTAACTGGAAAGCGGGACATCCTGCCAGTGTTCGGCTTAAATATCGAGGTCAGCGGTGAAGAGGCTGCAGTAATTGGACCTGGTATCCGCATTGCCGCAGATGGTAAACTTAAAGTTACCGGTACAAGCAGCCAACCGGCAGTCCAGGCAGATATCAGGGCGTTGGGCGGAACGGCAAATCTGCTCGGAACTACTTTTGAAATAACATCGGGACGCTTGCATGCGGCCGACTGGCTGGCTGAACCGCGGTTGTATCTTGCTGGAACTGCCGCAGTTGATGGTGTGGAAATCGTTTTAGCGGTTGAAGGTGAATTCAATGAGCTGAATTGGACTCTTGATTCAAATCCGGCTTTAACTCAGCATGATATTCTCAGTCGTCTCAACTGGCTGCGCCTGCTCGATTCAATCAGCACTGAAGGATTAAGCGGAGACCAAATCTGGGAGATTGCTCAGGAACAGGTAAATAGGGTGTTTTCCGGGATGGAACAGGCGCTCCGCAGTTACCTGCACCTGGATCTGGTCCAGATTGATCCGGATATTTTCAATCGGGATCTTAATGTTGCGATCGGCAAGTATATCCGTCCAGATCTTTATCTTGGCTACCAGCGGAGCTTTTTTGCAGCTGAGGTGACCGAAAATCTGGACTTAGAGTATCAGCTTCCAGCGGAAACTTTCTCCACTGGGATGAAACTAAAAGCCGGGATTGACAATCAAGGTGACCGGCGTTTTGGGTTAGAATTGCAGAGAAGGTTTTAATACCCAGCTTTAACAGGAAATACAGCTTAGGAATGTGAAGGAAAATACCTGGGAATGTAGAATTTACGATAAGATTGAGGACACTAGGGTGTTAGTAGTTAACATGACCAGACTGAAAATGTTAGGGGGACATTGAGTAATGATTCAAAAACGCAGAAGGGCACAAATTGCACTAATACTTTCCTTAGCGGTTTTACTGACTGTAAGCGGATTGCAGACCGCTTCTGCCCAGCAGCTGCAGAACGTACCAATTATCAGAGCAATTGCAATCAGTGGAAATACAAATATCGATACTGCCGTGATCGAGCAGGCTGTTACCCGCACAAAGGTAAACGACCTTTTTGTGGATCAAAATATTTCAGATGATGTAAAAGCTATTTATAATCTCGGTTATTTTGTTGATGTAGTAGCCAAGTGGCAGCTCCTGGACGATGGGGGCATTAAGATTATTTTTGAAGTGATCGAAAACCCCAAGATTGTAGACATCATTATTGAGGGAGCTGGAACTCTCCCCGTTCAGGAATTTATCAATACTATGCAGTCAAAACAAGGTGAAATTCTTAACTTCAACCTGCTTCTCGATGATTTAAGAGAATTTCCCACATGGGCATATGAACAGCATGGTATCGCAATCAGACCAGTAAACCTGGAGATATCAGAGACAGGATCGATCTTGGTAGAAACTGCTTTAACCAGAATCGAAGAGATCGTGCTTGAAGGTAATGAAAAAACCAAGGACAATGTAATTCTGCGTGAACTCTCGTTTGCACCCGGTGATATTTTAGACTTTGTTGAAGTTTCTACCAGCCTGCAGCGGGTATTTATGCTTGGATACTTCGAGGAAATTAGCTACAGCATTCAGGAAGGAAAAGATCCCGACTCGGCGGTTTTAACCGTTTTAATGAAAGAGCAGAAGACCGGCAGCGCTGACTTTGGTGCCGGATACAGCTCGAAAAACGGATTGTTTGGCTATATCGATATCTCCGATGATAACTTCCTCGGAAACGGGCAGCGTGCCAACATCTTCTTTGAGATCGGACGCGGAACTCGGTCCTACCGGTTGGGTTTTTATGAGCCGTACCTTTTGAGTGATGGTACCTCCTTTGGGATTGAGCTTTACAATGAGCATGATGACATTCAGGGCAAATACGGAGAAGATGAAGAAACTGTGACCGGAACTCAGCACGTTCTCGGCGGCAATGTTTCGCTGGGACGCCGCTTAGGAGATTATTCGAGGTTCAATCTGTCGCTGCGCGCTGACAGCTTTAAGTTCAGCGGTGACATCGATGAATATGAAAATCCTTATAAACTGCTTACCATCGGAGCAGGTATTTCCGATAACACCACTAACCATCCGTTTAAACCGTCAGAAGGTTATAAGACCAATTTCAACTTTGAAACAGGTTTTAGATTTAACGATGAAATCTCGACATACTCAAAAGTGACTGTTTTCCACAGCAGATATTACGAGTTGTTCGAGCTGTTTGATGATAATGTAGTGCTGGCGGTAAGAGGAATGGGCGGTCGAGCGTTAACTGGTAAGCTGCCTAATTCCGAGCTCTACCGAATTGGCGGATCCGAAACGCTGAGAGGCTATGATTTCGGTCAGGAAGGCCTGGTCGGTGACAAAGTACTGCTTGTCAACACTGAACTGCGGTTCCCCATCTATGATTTCATATCCGGTGTAGTCTTTGCTGACATCGGTAAAGCATGGGAACCAGACCAGAATATTGATCTTACCGAAATGCTTGACAGCAACAGCTTTGGTCTCGGTGTCCGTCTGGATACACCTTTAGGATTGCTCCGTCTTGATTATGGCTGGGGACTTAACGAAGAAGCCAAACGCGAAGGTCAGTTTTATTTCGGGCTCGGCCACACATTCTAGATTGGGATAAACAGCTGCACAGCGAAATCCAGGCAGAACCCTTGTAATAGGAACTCTGCCTGGGTTTTTTACTCCAGAAAATAGACTGATTATACAGGTAATTGTGGAAAAATGACCATTAGACGGACACGGAAAGGTGCAATGAGCTGAAGGGTATGGAAAATATGGTTGTTTAAGACCGTTTTTAGGGGGATATTGAATATGCTTTGCAGATCCATGATGGCTATAACTGCACTAACCGTTTTTGCCGGTGTTTTGCTGTCTGTGAGTGGACTGCAGATTGCATCCGCCCAGCAGCTGTACAGCGCCCCAATTATCAAAGCAGTAACAATCAGAGGCAATACCAGTATTGACACCGCCCTAATCGAACAGGCTGTTACCCGGACCAAGGTCAATGATCCTTTTGTCGATCATAATATCTCCGATGACGTTAAAGCCATCTATAATCTTGGTTACTTCGCTGATGTAATTGCTAAGTGGCAGCTATTGGAAGATGGGGGTCTGGTAATTATCTTTGAAGTTGTAGAGAATCCCAAGATAGAAGACATTGTGTTTACAGGCACCGGAGAGCTTCCTGTTCAGGATTTCATCAGCGGTATGCAGTCGAAGCAAGGTGAAATACTTAACTTTAACCTGCTTCTTGATGATTTGGCAGGCTTTCAGGCATGGGCTTTCGAACAGCACGGTGTTGATCTTAGACTGGTTAATCTTAATATATCAGAAACTGGTACTATTATGATTGATGCAGCACTGACAAAGATCGCACAGATCGTGCTGCAGGGTAATGAGAAGACAAAGGATCATGTGATTCTCCGCGAGCTTACTTTTGCTCCCGGTGATATTCTTGATTTCCATGAGATTTCAACCAGCCTCCATAGACTATATATGCTCGGCTATTTTGACGACATCAGCTACGATGCTGTTCGGACCGAGGAGCTAGGGTCTGCGGTTGTGACAATATCTGTGCAGGAGCTAAAGACCGGCAGCGCCGACTTTGGTGTCGGCTACAACTCGAAAAGTGGGTTGTTTGGTTTTATCGATGTCTTTGATGATAACTTGTTCGGCAATGGTCAGCGTGCGAACGTCCTGTTTGAGATTGGAAGGGGAACACGGTCTTACCGGATTGGGTTTTATGAGCCGTATCTTTTAAGTGACGGAACTTCCTTTGGAATCGAAGTCTATAATGAACACGATGATGTGGAGAATAAATACGAGGCAGACAATGAACTTGTAACAGGAACCCAGCATGTTCTGGGCGGCAGTGTTTCGCTGGGCCGCCGCTTGGGGGAATTTTCGAGATTAAATCTTTCTCTGCGCGCTGACAGCTTTAAGTACAGCGGGGATCTTAACGAGTATGAAAAACCTTTTGATAAATATAATTATGTAGTATTAATAAAATGAAAATCTAAAACCCAGGCAGACACTTGATTTGGCTAGCTGCCTGGGTTTTTTTGGATTTGCACCATTACAGAGCTTGCTGTTATAATATATTTGTTATAAATAGTAATCATTATAAATTGGGAGGGTTACCAGTGTTGAAGCGAAAAGGTTATCTTGGTGGCTTAGTCACCCTTGTTGCTATCGCACTTTTAGTTGTCTTTGTTTGGGTAAGCACTGTTAAAGGACAGGCGGACACTCAGATTGGTATCGTTAATACTCAAGCGGTGTTCACTCAGTATTTGGCAGGACCTTTATTCGAAGCTCGCGATCAACTTCAAGCAGAGTATGATGATAAAGCTGCTGATTTAGCTGATGAAGAAGCAGCTAAGCTGTTTATGGAGTATCAGGCAAAGCTGGAGACATTGGAGCTGGAATACAGCAACAAAGTAGATGAAGCGGTTGAGAAAACTGCAAAGGCCAAGGGTTTAAAAGTGGTCTTGGATGCATCAGCGGTGCTTCACGGCGGTATTGACATTACCGAAGATGTTTTAGCAGCTTTAAAATAATTAAGGAGCATGCGCAGTGAGAAAAACATGGCTGTTAATTGGTCTCGCATGCGTGTTGAGTATAAGTTCTGCTGTAGTTTGGATTTACAATTTATCAAAACAGTCCGGTGAGGGAGCCAAGGAGCAAACTGCTTATACAGAGCAGGTTTATGAGGCCTATACTGTGGAACTGCAGAAGCTGATTGAAGATTATGAGCTGCAGCTGGAGCAGTACCATCTCATCTTGAGGCAGCAGGCTGAAAGTGATTTTGAAGAGCAGCTTGCTGCCTCGGAAGCAGAGTTTGCAGTTAATGTGGAAGCCTACCTGGCACAGCTAGAATCCGAGTCTGCGGAACTTGCTGATAAACTGCGCCAAAGATATGAGCTGCCCATTCTCAATGCTCAGCTGCGGTTAGCAATTGTCAATTTGAGTGAGTCTGAGCGCGTTCAGCTTGAAGAACAGCTGAGCGAAATGCGGGCAGAGTACGCGGTCATGCGTTCTGAATATGAGCAGGAACTGAATCAAAAGCTGGAAGTCTTTAAGGAGTCTGAAGAAAAACGACAGAAGGAAAAACTACTTGCTTTTGAAGAAAGTAATGCAGAAAAGCTGGGCAGGATGTTTGAGCAGTACAAACAGAGATTGGATGCCGAACTGGCAGCCAAAAAGCAGAAGCTAGAAGCGGATATGCGTAGAGCAGCTGCGGTCAGGGAATAATAGTCACTGAAAACATAAGGCGGTGACTGCGATGAGAAGATATATTCCCTGGCTGTTGGCTGCTCTCTGCGCATTGGCACTGATTTGGGTTTTGTACGGCCAGAACGCTTCCCTTGAGCAGATTGGACTGATTGACATGGGTAAGATCTTAAGCGAAAGTGAATATGCCCAGAGGTTAAATGAGCAGTTAGCTGAAAAATACGATCAGTTGATTACTCAGCTGCAGAGCAGTGATACGGAAGGAATTGATGAGGAAACAAGGGCTGATCAGGAGCGAGCGGTTTATGCCGAGTACCTGCGGTTTAGACAGGAGCTGGAAACGGAATTCCAGGCAGCCTTAGCTAAGGCCATATCGGAAGCTGCTGAAGAAGCAGATCTGCAGCTGGTTCTGGATGTGGATTTAGTGAGGTATGGCGGGAAAGATATCAGCAGTGAAGTCATAAAACGCCTGCGCTGAGAGAACTAGTATAGATGGGACAGTACCGGTTCCATCTATTTTTTGATCCAGCAAATACCGATCTGGTAAAGGAGGTAAAAACTTTTATAAAATAGAATACTTATCCTAATTAGGAAAAGGGAAGGAATGAGTTTATGCACGCTAAATCACACAAATTACTGCTTGTATTGATCTGTGTACTTATAATCGGGCTCAGCAGTATCACTGCTTCAGCTCACAATATCTATGGTTCGACCGGCCTAATCAACATACCTACTGCTTCAATCATGCCCAGTGGTTCGGTAGGTGCTGCTTTTCATCAGCTGCGCGGCGGCGGCCATTTCTCAGTTGTCCTAGGCGCTTTTCCAGGTGTTGAAGTTGGCTTAGCTTCACATTTTAAGCAGCACTCCCAAACCTTTTCTGGCAGCGTGAAAGTGCAGATCCTGCAGGAGCAGGATTATCCTGCTGTGGCGGTAGGATTAACCACGGATGGCAGCCAAGCCAGTTACTATCTTGTGGGAAGCATGCAGCTTGGTATTCCGGGAGTGAGGGGACATTTAGGCTTCGGTTCTGGTCGCTACAGCCGAGGTTTTGCCGGAATCAGCAGTGTCTTAAATCCAGTCTCTATTGTCAGCAGCGATCGTAAGTTCACAGTTCCAGTTACGTCCCTGCTGGTCGAGCTGGATGGCACGGGCTTAAACGCAGGTGTTTCCTTGAAGTTTAATCAAACATTGGATGCAAGGCTGATGCTGATGAATTTTGATAGTCTCGGACTGGGTATCAGTTATTCTCACCGCTTCTAAGAAGGTATTTCACTAGCTATGGAGGGGTTTCAGTGAAATCAAAGATCGGTTTGTTAGCACTTATGGTCGGGATGCTGATAGTAGTGGGAAGCAGCTGCATGGTAGTTGAGGCAGGAATCGCTGTCAGTGGTGACTTAACCTACAGCGTACAGAATCCGGCTGGTTTGTCCGGATTGGTTACCCCAGAATTTGCCATGAAATTGCGAATAATGTCAGAGAACTCTCAGCAGTACTTGTTCAGCTACGCAGAACCTGATTACGGAACCGGCGCTGGACTGATTCATTTCAGCTGGCAGGATGCTGAGCGGCAGTTCACATATGCAGTGACAAAGGAATTGGTAGAATCAGCTGATATAGGCATCGCCTTACACTATATCAGTTATCCTGAAGTTGAAGATAAGTATATCAGCACCGATCTGGGTCTGCAGCTGAATTTTGATGAGCTCAGCTGGCTGCGCTTTGGTCTCTTGGCAGAAAACTTTGTCCATCTCAAGCTGGGAGAAACTGAAGCTGATCTGCCGACCAACATTACGGTAGGAGTGGCTGTTGATCTTGCCGGCTGGGGAGTTGTGACTGCGGATCTGTATGACGCTTGGGATACTAATTCTGCTCGCAATCTGAAGGTGGGAGCCGAGTTTTATCCCATTGACAGCTTGACTCTGCGTGCCCGCTGGAGCGGTGATCTAGGTTTGGGTATCGGGTACAAGCATCAGCAGCTGCGTATTGATTATGATTGGTCTGCCGGAGACCATCAATTGGGTTTCGGATGGCAGTTCTAAAATAGTATCAAAAGGCAGGAGAGAAAAGGGGATTAGAGGATGATTCAAACAAAGCAGTACCGAGCCTTAACGCTGCGCGGCTCAGCTATTTTGGATCGGTATACTCTGAGGGAGTTTTTCTGGCCCTTTGTATTTTGTGTAATCGGCTTTACAGTAATCCTCTTAAGCGGAGTGCTGTTTGAATTGATCGATCTGTTCTTAGTCAAGAAAGTGCCGATTCGAACTGTAACCAGAATGCTGATTTATTATCTGCCTGGGATTGTTGTGATGACTCTGCCCGTAGCCGCGCTTTTCTCAACGCTTTTAAGTCTAGGCCGCCTCAATCAGGACAGTGAGATGATTGTCATGCGCAGCAGCGGTCTGCCGTACTGGCGGATTATGATCCCGGTGGTTGCTGCCGCTTTGCTTATCAGCGGCGCGACCTATCTGCTTAATGAGGAAGTCGTACCCTGGACAAACCATGAGTTTCAGAAGCTGTTTCGGGAACTTATTTATCAGGAAGACTCACCGTTGATCGAAGAGAATGTTTTCTTTTTAGGGGGAGAAAACCGTTATTTTTATATCAATGAGGTCAACAAACAGCACCGAATCCTCAGGAATATCTTGGTTTACGAAACTGAACCCGATGGCTTTCCCCGTCTTATTACAGCAAATTCCGGAACTTATCGGGATAATTTCTGGTATCTCGAGGATGGACTGGTGCAGAACCTCGATGAGGATGGATACGTAAGCTACCAGACCCGCTTTGAAACGATGCAGATTGTTACTCCTGATTCATCCGATTTATATTTTGGCAACCAAAAAACCAGTGATGAAATGAGCCGCAAAGAGCTGAAAGAGCATATTGACAGATTCCAGCGGAGCGGCTTAAAAGTGCTGTCGTTTGTAGTGGACTATCATTTGAAGCTGGCGCTGCCGATGGCGTCGTTCATCTTTGTTCTGTTCGCTGCCCCGTTAAGTCTTTTCAGCAAGAGCAGCAAATCATTCGGTATTGCAGTCAGCCTTGTTGTTACTCTGCTGTATTACGTTGCAACACCTGTCTGCCGCTCGCTTGCGATTAATGAGGTAATTCCGCCTCTAGCGGCTGCTTGGCTGACCAACAGCATCTTTGCGCTGACTGGCATTGTTTTGTTGATTCGTGCTGATCGACTGCATTGAGATGAAGGTGGTATATTTGCGCAGAAAAATTGTACCAGTACTGCTGATTTTGTTTGCTGCGCTGATCAGCACAGCCGCAGCAGCTGAAAACCAGCCGATTACGATCGAGGGCGCTGATACAGCGCGGTGGGATATGAAACAGCAGCTGCTTTATGCATCCGGCAGTGTGGTTATTAGCGTCGATGGTCTGGTGCTGAAGGGAGAACAGCTGGTCTGGGATTTAAACAACCAAGAGCTGTATCTGGAGGGCAGCGTCCTAATGGAGCAGGGCGAAGCCTATCTTGAAGGTGAAAGCCTGGTTTATAATGTTGTTGACGCTAAAGGAGAGTTTGTCAGCCCACGGACACAGTTGGTTTCAGAAAAAGTGAAAGGTCCGATTTTTGTCTTTGGAGATCGGGTTCACATTGACTCGGAAACCTACTTTATGCATGATGGTGTGCTGTCTACCTGTGATATGAGTGAACCTCACTATCATCTGGCAGTCAGCGAGCTGGAAATCTATCCCGGTGACAAAATGGTTATCCGCGGGGTGCGCTTTTATGAAGGAAAGCTGCCGCTTTTCTATTGGCCTTATCTTGTCATTCCTCTTGATGATGAAGAATTCGATTTTACGCTGCCGGAAATTGGCTACAACAGCAGCGATGGATATTATATCAAGAACCGCTACAATTACTATATCAGTGAAAACGCCAGCGGTTCCCTGCTTTATGATTACTACACCCGCAAAGGCTTGGGTTTAGGTGTTAACCACAATTACCGCCATGATCTTCTGGGAGATGGTACCGCAGCATTTTATGCTCTGCCTTTTGCTGCCAGCAAGTATCTGATGGCGCAGGTTCAGCATAAGTATTCAGGTGATAATTTCACGCTCAGTACCAGTAATGCATATCTGCGGGAGTATCAAAACGCTGTACTGAAGCAGGACAGCTCCAGCTCCACCAGTTTTTCGTATCAAACTGAAGCTATGCGGTTAAACGGCAGTTTTAACTACCGTTTAGATCAAAAAGGAGAGGAAAAATCCTCCACCTGGACTGCTTCAGGCAGTTGGCGGTACCAGCTGAATCCCAGCTGGGATATCAATGCCAATTCTAACATAACAGCAAAAGACGATACGAAAACCCGGAATCACCTAGTGGAGACCAGCTATCGATATCAGAACCACCGCTTCAACCTGGCAGTGGAGCAGAAATACAATCCGGATCTGTTGGATGAGCTCAAAAAACCAGCGTGGAGCAGCATCAATCGCATGCCCGAGTTTACCTGGCAGTGGTACAACCCGTCTTTAGCCGGTGCAGCATGGCCGGGTCAGTTCCAGGTTTCACAGGGCAGGTTCAGCGAATATCCTGCTGATGTAACCGCTTGGCGGATTGCGCCTGCAGTGGAACTGTTCACCCAGAGCTGGCGCTCTGATTTCGGAACTACACTTACGTACGGTGGTAATCTAACAGGTTATTTTTATGATACTAATCAGAGCCAGCAGTCTGTGTATGGCCGTTTCGGTTTGACTCAGCAGCTGACGGATACCACCAGAGTAACCGCTAATTATCAGAAGCGCTTGGTATGGGGCGAAACTCCGTTTAAATTTGATAAGTTAAATGAACAGGACCAGTTGACTGGTACCTTTAGGTATTCTAAGCAGCCGATTACTCTCACTGTCAGCAGTGGCTATAATTTTCTCAACCAGCGTTTCAACAATCTGCGAACCCAATTAAATTACAGCGGTTCCGGACAGCCTGTTACAGCCAGTTTGGCAGTCAACTACGATCTAAACAACCGCCGATTCGGTGAGTTAAGCGGAAGCATCAACTATCGGCCTCAGACTGACTGGGTTTTCAATGTTGGAGCGGTGTACAATATTCACAGTCAATCGCTGAAGCGGGTTAATGGGAAAATTGTCTTTGATTTAACTGAAACCCTTAAGCTCAGCTATGATGTGGTTTATGAGCCGGAAAAAACGCAGAAATTGAGTACCGGGAAACTAGTGTTGACCCTCGATTTGCACTGCCGCGAGCTGGTGATGAGCTACGATCAGGTGAGGGAGGAATTTAAAGTTCAGTATTCTATTAAAGCCTTCCCGAAACTGCCGATTGAGATCAGTTCAAAGGAAGGAATCAGCTTCTTTGAGCTTGAGGATTTGAAAGATACGTTCGGAAGCAATTAGCCTGTCGGATAGAGGCGAGGTGAGTTCATGACCCCACGACATAAAACTGCAGTCATTGCAGTGATCGTTATTACAACTATCGTCGGAGTTATTCTTGTGGTCCGCCCGGAAAGTGATGGTCATGAGATAGAGACAGCGGATCCCGGCGTGATTTTGGAAAGAGTTTCCCTGGTGGGTAACGACAAAGGCGTTCGTCAATGGGAACTGACTGCCGAATCACTGCGGCAGGAAAACAGCTTAGTTTATTTAGATCACCTCGATCAGATGATCATCTTTGCAGCAGAGGAGCCGCGATACTACCTTTCTGCGGATCAGGGGATATGGTCCCCGAAACAGAATGAACTGCACTTGAGCAGCAATGTCACCGTTGAGGATCAGTCAGGATTCTATCTGGCTACCAACCAGCTGGTTTGGTATGGTGCCAGTGAGTATATTGAATTTATGGGGGATACGTCTGTAACCATACATCAAGGAGGAAAAGGTGATGAATAGGGTAACTGCTCTGATAGTGATATTTACAGTGGTGGCACTGGCGCTTGTCAGTGCAGGCGCGGCAGCCCAAGAAGGTTCGGGAGAAATAGAGGTCGGCATAGTCGGTGTACCCGAAGGTGTGCGAGCGGGTGGCTTTGATTTAAAAACAGAGATTTTTACAGCCGACGTATCCCAGATTGAAGGGGCGTATGTGCAGATTAAATATGAGGGTATTATTGTAATTGGTCAGATTGTTGAATTTCGCCGCAAGGACAATTACCTGGTTGTGACCGGTAATGTCCAGGTTGAGCAGGATGATCTGTTTTTAACTGGTGATAAAGTTGAATATTATACGGAGCAGGAGAAGATGATCGGCACCGGCAACCTCAAAGTAACAACTAAGGATGCGGTTGTTTGGGCTGATCAGATGGTGTTCTTGAGGAATGAGGACAAGGTAGACTTCCTCCAGAATGTAATTGTGGAAGTTACGGATGCGGAGATGTTTGGAGAGCATTTTGTTATGCTGAGAGCTGAAGAACAGATGGAGTTTATCGGACCATTCCGCGGTGAATTTCGGCGAAATCAGGCTGAATAGGTACTAGTTACCTCTGCTAGCTGTTATTACCGCTTAAAACCCCTCCAGCTGGTGTGTTATAATGAAAACACCAGGTGAGGAGGGGTTTTTTATGTTCAAGTTCTTTCGTGATGGCTTTTTTCGCGATTATATAATATTAATTTTGGTGACGATCATTGTTGGAGCCGCAGTCTCCTCAGGAGCAGCCTGGGCAGTGGATTCGTATTTTGGTGATACAATCCAGGATGTGATTGGCGACAATGGAGAATATGATCTGATCCTCCATGTCCGTGAAGCGTCTAAGGAAGCGGCACTGCGCGAATTGGAAAGGATAGCAGACCAGCAGTTTAAGGGAGCGGTAATCAATCAAACGATCTCTGTTGCAGGTCAGGCTAATTTTCTGTTCGGATTTCCACAGGAAGCAAAAACTGAAGACACCTTCTCCCGTCTGCCGTCGATTTTCAACGGTGTGCCTGGATTAAGCAGTTATACAGTTATTGTAGAACCAAGTGTATTGGTTCGCGGTGTGCATCCTAGTGTGGCCCAAACACTGCAGCAGCGCTTTAATCAGCTGGATGGTGTTGATTTTGCCTTTAAAGATGGAAAGAATATGCTAGTTGTATTAGAGTCCGCTGAACATTCGAAAGCGGTAATGAATGAAATAAAAAAAATACTCAAAGAGTATCAAGTATTAGAAGTCCGATTTCCGATTGGATTTGAAGTCGATGTGCAGAAAACCGCTGATCAAATAGTCAAGGTGCTGAAGGAACAGTATCAGTCCGCCGATTTAGCTAATGTCTCATCAGCAGAATATGGGGAAGAACTAGATGCCCTGATGAAGACTTTGGTTGAGATGCGCCACTTTTTGTTGAGCTATGCTTCGAAAGTCAGGATTGATCTTAAGCCTAATTCAAATCTGGTTGTCGGTGAGCAGATTATCGTGCAGGGCATGAGTGCAGATGCGCCTGAGGTTGGTAAACCGATTGAACCAGATCATGTGTTAATTGAAGTGCTGGAGGTTCAGGGCAGTCAAGCCCAGGGAATGATTGTATCCGGATCTATTGCTGATGCTGGAGAAGCACTCACTCAAAACGGGTACAAATACCGCAGTGATAATATCGTTGGTGAACAGATTGGTGAGGTACGCCTGGAAAACGAGCGCTATCGGTTGAATTATGCTATCGATGAAAGTCTGCGGCTGTTGGAAGAGCTGGATGAGCTTTCAGTAGAGGCAGCAGTGGCAGTTGATAGGGCTGATGCTGTTTTGACTACATTTCAAGAAGCGCTGATGCAGCTTGAAGTGCTTCAGGTGCAGATGCGGCAGTTGAATGAAGGTTTAGCCGAAAACGGTGTGCAGTCTACAAGCGAGCAGTTGATTATCTCGCTGTTTTTAAATGGCCTGCTGAAGAATATTGCTAAAAGCGGTTCTGAAAGCGCAGAAGAATATGGTCTGGATACGCTGGAAAATCTGGATGTGGCTTCGATGCGCTCCAGCCTCAGCAGTATCGCTGATCAAATCAGCAATGTACAGGACATCGATGTGCAGGCGATTATCGATCAAATAGCTGACATCCGCGATAGTCTGCCGGAGCTTGATGATGAGGAGATCGGAAAATCAGTGCGCCTAGTTGACAACTATATCGGCGGGCAGGTAATACCCGGTGAGCGCATTCAGATTCTGGTCGAAAATGCTCAAATCGATGAGGAAAAGGTTGAGCCTGTGATCCGCGATCATCTAGACAATCAATATCTCAACACTTACTCCATCTCGGTTGGTACTGTAAATCCAGATACGCGAACAGAAGTATTCCGCATCCTCAAAGAGGTGCGTGCTACTATTGCTGGTATGCTGTCAATTGTGTTCGTTGGGATCTTTTTGATGCTGGATCACGCAGCAGTTTTCAGTACTCTCAAGTGGTTCAGAGTAAACAAGAAAGCTTCCCAGAGCCGCTTGGGCCGCTGTTTTAACCCGATTGTAATTCTTGGAGCAGCAGTGGGAATGATGATGCTGGCAGCCACATACACTTTGGCCCGCGGGGATATTCCTTATGTTTCTGGGAGTGCAGTCGTCATTACTGGGGCAGTGCTGGGCGGTTTGATTGGCGTGTTTTCGGAGAAATTCAGTCCGGTTCACAAAGATGAAATCATGGCAGGATTGTCCTTAGGCTTAAGCAATGTTCAGATCATGCATGAAATTGTGATTCCTGCCGGTAGGCCGGGGCTGCTGAACTTGCTGAACCGCACAAAACAAAGATTTTAGGAGGGATCCAAATGCTGAAGATTAAAGGTTTGAAAAAACAGTATGGTAAACAAGTTGCTGTTGACGGCGTAGACTTGGAAGTCCAGCGCGGTGAAACAGTCGTGATCATGGGTCCCAGCGGGTGCGGTAAATCAACAACAATCCGCTGCATCAATCGTTTGACAGAACCGGATGAGGGTGAGATTTTGTTTGACAGCAGATCCGTACTGAATTTAGACGGCGAGGAACTGCGCAGCTTCCGCAGATCAGTTGGTTTTGTGTTTCAGCAGTTCAATCTAATTGCCAGACTAAGTGTGCTGGAAAACGTCATGTTTCACCTGGTTTTAGCCGGTGTTCCCCGGGTGCAGGCCGAAGCAAGAGCGCAGCAGGCCCTAGCTAAAGTAGGCTTGAACGGGATGGAAGCTAAACGTCCAGCCGCGCTCAGCGGTGGTGAACAGCAGCGGGTGGGTATAGCCAGAGCCTTGGCTTCAAACCCGCAGCTG
>FZPS01000110.1_pt21 | contig 35874 bp, 33 predicted proteins | sample 1817821 | NCBI WGS metagenome assembly FZPS01 (sample SAMEA104158645, study PRJEB21678) | metagenome | place: Germany | collected 2015-04-21 | reverse complement strand
ATGTTCTGGTCTGTCACAATAAACTAACTTTTCATCATAAGTCAGTCTATTAAAAGCTAACTTCTGAAGTTCTTCCCTTTCTTCCATAGATAAGCCTTGTATGTACTTAGGTTTATCTTCTGTTGAGTCAGAATCAAAATACTTTGCTCTTTCCTTCTCATCAAGCAATGAATATAGTTCTTTCATGGTCAAGTTTTTAGACTTTCTAAGATATAAGCCTTCATCATCTAATGTTAGTATCTTTAAAAATATTTCTCTATCTTTTACAGGATTATCTGATACAGGCATAAGAACTCCAAGTAGTGTAGCTCTTACGAGTATAAGAGGTTTCCTCCCCCACCATTTACCAAGTCCTGTAAGAGTTTGTCCTAAGTTAGCTTTTCTTTCTTTATAACTTTCCTTCGATACCTTAGATACTGGAAACTGCATTTCTATAAAAGACCTGCTATAATCTAACAATTTGCCCCCTCCTTCAGTTGTAACCTTATTTAAACAAATCCAATATGTTTAATTGCTTATGTTTTTCATCATCTATTGGATTTTCTGTAAGTGCATATCTGATTGCCTTCCTCCACCCTCTTTTATCATCAGCTTGACCTGTCACTGCATTTGTCATGGTAAAAAGCCACCAGCGTTCTTCTCTGCTAAGACCCAACCAATTCTTTATGGCTACAGGTATTAATTTAGGGTCCGAATCTTCTATTGCCCATAATAAGAGTACCATTTCTTTTCCCAAAAGCCTATCTATTGGTACTTCCCCTATCTTAAATCTTCCTACAAGTATATTATTTTCCTTTAAAGTATTGTTAAACTCTTGCTGTAAAGCATCTTTTACTAAATCCCATTTATGTTTGTCTATTCTAACCTTTAGCGATTTATAATCTATATCACTTTGTTGAACCTCAGAATCATCCCAGTCAAATCGTTCATAAACTGTAATTTTTTGATTTTGACTTCTTGGAATTACAACTAAAAAATGATGCTTCGTTTCCTCTGGAATATATCCAAAACCTAATGCTTGGATTTTAGACATTACTTAAAACCTCCTACTGTCTATTGCACAATCTTGTTCTTGTATTGCTCTATTATCTCTTTATTGTCTGATACCCACTCTTCAAACACCTGTCCACTATCAAAAATTACTTTGTTGATTGTAATGTGAGTTTCAAAACTCTTATCATCAAAGAACTTATCAATAAGGCCCTTTAGTTCTTCCACAAGGTTTTCAGGTTTTTTAATATCAAAATCCCCCATAGTTAACTCTATAAATCCTGTATTTGAACCACTACCTTTTTCTGTTATTCCAATAGTTACACCTGAAACAGATAAATCATATTTACTTAACTTTTCTATCACATTAAATGTTTCAGTTGTATTATTAGATACTATTGGCTCTATTAGATGGACAGGTTTCTCTTTATCTATTTCAAACTTTTTCTCTTTTACTTCTATTTGCATTACATCTGAATAAACCCCAAGACTTTCATTAAAAGCGATGGCTTGAATAAACTTAGTTCCTTCAGGAATAATAAAGCTTTCTTCATAAACTCCTCCACTTTCTTTAGGGTTAGAGCCATCAGTTGTATATCTGATAGTAACATTTGGTGATGTAGCTTTAAGTTCTACATTGGATTTTCCATCCTTGTCATAAATTTTATGTTGTAAATTAATCTTTCTTGTCCAGTATTCTACAGGACCTGTAGTATTTTTTCCTGTACTATCTACACATAAAAATGATAACTTTAATTCTTTAGTTTTAAAATTATGAATATCCTCAACTACCATTGAAGCTTCTGTAGCATCCCCATTAATTTCATAATGTACCCTATCCCCATTATGAGGTTGTATCTTCAAAGTAACTTCACCTGTATTTTTATCTTCGCCTATTTCTCTAACAAATACAGATGTTTCTGGAGCTGGGGGCTCTTTATCTAAATATCCTCCCGTTTCTATCCAAATCCCCTTTCTCAACATGTCGTCTCTTAAATCTTCTAATGCTCTTGGGTTATGCCATGGCCATGCTGTAATAGTAGCTACTCTCTCTTTTAAGTTATTCCATGTCATTTGCCTTTGAGTGAAAATCCTATCTTCAAACATTCCTCTAAACTCTTCAGTATCCGTTTGCTTAGTAAATTTCATGACCTTAATAAGTAGGTCTCTAATTTGGTCTTCAACATCATAATTATTTTCGTTAAACTTCATTTCAAAATCATCATTCGTAAGACCTCTACGCTTAGGATAATGTAATGTTACGAAAGTTTCCCTTGTAGCTTGCAGTAGTTGAAGATTAACCTTATCAAACAAATCTAATGCTTGTTGATATTGTGGGTCGTTTTCTGGTAACTTTTCCTCATTGTTCATACGGTAAATAATAGTTTCCATAGCCTTATACTGTTTTGCTATATTTATTAGTCCTTCCATAGAAGAACGCTGTCCAGAAAGAAACATAACTCTATTTTTGTAGGTAGTATCCTCAAAAAACTTCTCAATATCTGGATTTAAACCTTTATTTCCTGGATATGGCTCTGTAAGTATTAGGGTAATTTTATCTTTTTTTAATTCAATTTCTTCAATAGATGGGAAAACTAATACTTCTTGATAACAATCTGATAACTTAGGCCTAAATTTATCTTTTAATATATCCTTGATTTTTTGCTTAGCTACTTCATAAGAATAAGTATTTACTAAATCTAAAAGCTCTGCATTTACATTTTTTACATCTTTAAAAAACAATCTTTCATTTTTATCTGTATATAGGTACCAAGCCTTAACCTTATATTCTTCTAAGGCTGACTTAAGTCTTGTAATATCTCTACCTGGCTCTGCCATATATCCTATCAGCTCTTGTATGGATAAACCTATAATTGCATTAGTCACATTAGCAAGAGAAGATACTAAAATTAATTTACTTAAGTCTTCCATATCTGTACTTTTTGCTTGTTCATCCATTATCTCTGCAACAGACATCCCTTGATTCGCAATGTCATGGGATATTGCATTGGATAACCTTGGTTTTATAGACTTTACCATTGGCATTAATTCTTTATCATTTAAATTCATGTCAAAAGCATTAATTAAATATCTATTTTTAGCTTTTATATCACCACTATAAAGGTCCCTTACCATCATTCTCGTTAGTCTAATAAACCCTCTTGTCTGCTGGAATCCTGGATTCTCCTTAAATCTTGCAAATAAATCCCTAATTGACGGATGAAAAGGATAGGATGTATAAATACCTTTTACTATTTCCTCAGGAGAATAGTTTGTATATCCCATTTGCCTTGCTTCAACAACTGCTCTTCTATATTCCATTGCAATTTTATCGATATCTTCTTTTTTTCCTACTTTTTCAAATAATCTTGTTCTCAAGATGTTATAAAGGTCATCAGTATTAGCCCCTACTGGTTCGATATTGATTGCGGAACGCTCAATTTCATTTTCAAGTTCCTTAAAAGATTTTTGTAAAAGTTGGGAACCTTCTTCATATGTTGCTTGTAAGTCAGAAACAACAATACAAACATTATGAAGTTCTGCTTTTCCTACTGCATTAAACAAATTTGCAAGAGCAGTCGTTGTAATATCTGCTACTGTACCTGTTCCTACTGGTATTGTTTTTGCATTTTGTAGATAAGGTGGAAGCTCATCAAGTAAAATTAAAGTTGGAGTATCACTTTTAAGTAAATTAATCCAGGCGGATTGTCCTGGAGCCATTAAAGGTGTATAAAAGGTATTAAACAACTCTTTTTTACCAAGTTGTTCTGCTATTTCTCCCCATATTCCGAATTCTAAATAACTTTCCCTTCCTGTATAAGCTACTACTCTTATGTCTGAATCTACATTGGCATACTTACCATTTAAAATACTTTTTCTTATCTCTTTGTTTTTCGCGAGGACTCCAAGTGCAACCATATTGTGCGTTTTTCCCCCGCCCATAGCTTGAGTTAGTTTAACCAGACCACTTGATGCTTTCCCTTCAAATCTCTTAAATGCAGTATCAAATAATAGTTCCATTCCTTCTGTAATAAAAGTTTCTTCAAAAAAATGCTTGCCGTCTATGGAACCGTCCAGTAAATTACTTAAGTCTAGTGTATCGTCTCTTTTTGTCTCATCAAATACACTTTCCCTTGGCTTACAAGCTTCAAATAAGGTTTTCATTTTTATTTACCTCCTAAGTAACGTCTAATATTAATTCTGCTTTTTATCCAATATTGATTTGAAAATCATTCTCTTAAAAAAACATCAATTTTAAATCATAATTATAATTAATAAAACGCTTAATACTTGAGCAACATCTTTCTGAGTTTTATTATCATCAATCTCTTTAGGAATAGAATTTCTCCAATGTAGCCCTCCCGATATCTGCAATGGTTGGCTAGGCATTCACTTCCCTAGTTATCATGTTGTGAAACAAGCATTAATTCCGTTTGGTATCCATTTCCATGATATCACAGACGTCACATTCCAACGCTATACAGATTTTTTGTATTATTTCTGTACTAACATTTTCGTTTTTACCAAGCTTTGTTATCGTAGCAGAACTTATACCCGCAAGCTTCTGCAAGTCTTTCTTTTTCATATCTCTATCAATAAGAAGCTTCCAAAGTTTTTTATAACTAATTGCCATTGTAATCACCTCTATGTATGTATAATTACATAATATCATTGGCCTCATTATATTGCAAATAATTTCTTTACGTTCTCATGATTTGTGATTTGTATTCAATAATTCTTACTCCAAATCCTTCTAAATTCTATGCTATAATCTCAGGTGTATAGAATGTTACATCCATCCTGTCTCCTCAACCCTACTTATTTATCAATTCTGTCAACTCAACCCAACCTAATTTCAGACTCATTTTTAGCAAAAAAATATACCCTCGATATGTTTCCACGTACCCATATCGAGGGCTTAAGTCGAGTAGACAGATTTACTTTCATTTTATGAAACCCAGTATTTTCAATACTTCCCGAGCATTATTTTCTAGACATTAAACATACCGTCTCCACATGATAAGTCTGGGGAAAGAGGTCAACAGGCTGGGTCTCGATTATCTTATATCCGTTTTCACTTAGGTAACCTAGGTCTCTAGCTAGGGTTGCTGGGTTACAGGAAACATATACTAGGCGATTCGGCCCCATTTCTACTATGGCCTCTAGGAGCTTTTTGTCACAGCCCTTACGTGGGGGGTCAACAACTACTATATCAGCCTTTAGCCCTTGCTGGGCCATTTGGGGAATAAGGATCTCAGAGTGGCCCTTTATAAAGTTAGCATTCTCTATTCCATTCATTTTGGCGTTTTCCTTAGCATCCTCTATAGCCTGGTCTACTAATTCTATCCCATATACCTTGCCTGCATTTTGAGCTAGAAATAGGGATATGGTACCAATACCACAATAGGCATCTATTACAGTCTCACTACCAGTTAGGTCTGCATATTCCAAGGCCTTTTTATATAAGATTTTAGTTTGTGTAGGATTAACCTGATAAAAGGACAGTGGTGATATCTTAAATCTTAATCCCCCTAATTCATCTATTATGTGGTCTTTGCCCCAAAGTAGTGTGTTTTCATTGCCTAGGATTACATTGGTTCTGTTCCTTTGTCTATTGTGTACTATACTAGTTATATTGGGTATAGCCTCTCTTATTATCTCGACAAGTTTGTTTTTGTGGGGTAGATCATCCTTGGTTACTATGATAACCATTAGCTCTTGAGTCCTATAGCCAACCCTTGTAACGATATGGCGGATAACTCCCTTATGTGTTTTTTCATCATAGGTTGGTATATTTTTATCCTGTATAAATCTTTTAACAAGGTCTAAAAGTTCATTATTAATGTTGTGCTGTATATCACAGGAATCAATCCCCACAATATCATGGCTACGGGCTGCATAAAAGCCAATAGTAAGTTCATCCTTTACTAGTCCAACTGGAAATTGGGCCTTGTTTCTATACTCCCATGGATTGTCCATGCCTATTGTTTCCTTTACAGTAACACCCTTTAGGTTGCCAATCCTTTCGAATGCATCTATAACTAGCTGTCTTTTAAATGATAGCTGTGCATCATAAGAGAGGTGTTGTAGCTGACAGCCTCCACATCTTTTAAAATATGGGCACCTGGCTTTAATGCGCTTATCAGATGCATCTAGAATCCTTAATAGCTTTCCATAGGCATGTCTTTTTTCTACTCTTAATATCTTTACAAGGACTCTTTCACCTGGTAACCCACCCTCAACAAATATAGTAAAGCCCTCTATCCTGCCGACACCTTCACCATTTACTCCTAAATTGTCAATCTGCATTTCATATTCTTTATTCTTTACTACTGGTAGCTTATCCTGCATTTATGGTCCTCCAAAAATTCTGTTTGATAGTTTTCCTATAGTATATTAGGTTAAAAGCAACTTTCCTTTAGCTTTATGATATGTAGTTGTCCTTAAATCATTAAGTATAATGCTGCTAAAGCAGTCATAAAGCTCACAGCCATTTGAAAATGCTTTTCTTTGATTCTTTTTATTAGGTAAATACCAACAATAGCTCCTAGCAAAATAAAGGGGACCATAGCTAAGGTGTACTTAAAGCTAGTCCCTGTTATAGTTCCCCACATAAAAATATGGAAGGGAAGCTTTATCAGGTTGACAGTAAAGAAAAACCAGGCAGCTGTACCTATAAACTTGTTTCTATCAAATGACATGGATATTAGGTATAGAGAAAAAATTGGCCCAGCTGCGTTTCCAACCATGGAGGAAAAACCGGAAAGTACACCAATGATAATATGAAATAGCTTGTTATCTGGGGCCTTAATTTCCTTTTTAAATATCTGTCCATACAGGATTAGTAATAGACATACAAGTACCATAAGACCCATTAGGAGCTTGAACTGGCCTTCGTCTAGCCAATCCCCTACGATAGCCCCTAGTATAATGCCTAGTAGGGCTGGGGGAAGTAGCCTTAGCATATCTTTAGGCTTTCCGAACCTACCATACTTTAAAACAGCTGGTATATCTGCAATTATTAATAAGGTAAGCATAAAACCTGAGGCTACTTTTGCATCAAAGCTGTAGGTTATCATGGCAACAGCAGGAAGAGAAGCTCCTAGTATTCCTGTCTTAGAAAAGCCTATTAGAATGGCTGCAGCTACAAGTAAAAGTAAGCTTATAAAATCATATTCTGGCATGCCTTATTCTCCATCTAGTATATTTTCTTTTTTGCCCTATAGGACATTTGCCTTATGGGTCTTTGACAAAAGACCTCAATTTCTAATAAATTATATCACATAAATGTTTAAAGAGTTTTTTTTGGTTTAATAATAGAAGTGTTAAACAGAAAAATATGGATAAACTATAACTAAAAATATCTATTAGAGAAGGATGATTATTATGAACAAGAATTTTAAGCTTTTAGTTATTGTACTTGCTGCCCTCTTTATACTAGTGGGTTGTGCACCAAAGGATAGTACACCAAGCCCTAGCCCTACTGCATCTCCAGCTCCAAGTCCAACTGAGCAGGTAGATGAAAATGGGAATGATAAGCCAGCACAAGAAGTAGACACAGCAGAGGGAGTTAAGGATGGCCAGTACACAGGTAGGTCTGACACAGATGAACGTGGAGGCTATGGCGTTGTAACCCTAACAGTAGCTGATGGAAAGATCACAGAGGTTAAATTTGAAGAGTATACATCCGATGACAAGGTTAAGTCTAAGGAAAACGGCTATGAGTATGAGCAGGCCCTAGAAGCCTTTGACGAGCTAGCAAAAGAGCTAATAGATGAGCAGGATGTTTCAGAAGTAGATGATTACTCTGGTGCTACATCAACATCAGGAAAGTTTAAGCAGGCTGCCAAGCGCGCATTAGGTCAAGGTCTAGACAAATAAGAGAAGCTAAAACAGTTAAAAAGAGAAGGCTATATGACAGTGGTTGGTCATAAATAGCCTTCTTTTTTTACTCAGTAAACAATTTATAGATCTCTGGATTATGTTTTTTTATATTGATTGGCTTTAAGCTTGAGTCTGTGAAAGCATGAACAGTACTTCCCCTAGCTAATAGTAGTCCGTCCTCTTCTCTTATTACTTGGTATTCTACCCTTAGACGGACACCATTAAAGCCTGCAAGCCTAGACTTTATTAAAAGCAGATCATCATACAGGGCACCATGCTTGTAATAGCAATGGGTCTCTAGCACAGGTAACATAAGCCCCTTTGCCTCTAAATCCCTATAGCTTATGCCCAGATCTCTGATTAGGTCTGTTCGACCTACCTCAAACCATTGATAATAGTTGGAGTGATGAGCTATTCCCATTTGGTCAGTTTCCTTGTATCTAACCCTGAGTCGGCTTTCAGAAGTTTTCATGTTAGTTTACTCCCTAAATTGATAGGACCTGAGCAAGCTCATATAGTTCTTTATTAAATTTGTTTTCCATTGCTAGGGCCTCATTTATATCATCATCTACGATTTTATTATTTCTAATGCTGACTACCCTATTACCCATATCCTTTTCAAGCAGCTCTACTGCATAATTACCCATCCTGCTAGCTAGGATAATATCTGCGGCTGTAGGACTGCCACCTCTTTGGATGTAGCCTAGCACCGTTGCCCTTGTCTCCATACCGGTCTTTTCTTCTATAATCTTTTCAAGCTCTAAGGCCTTGCCTGCTCCCTCTGCTAGTATTATAATGCTAGAACTTTTGCCCCTATTTCTACCCTCGATTATCCGCCTACATAGCTTGTCAATGTCTATGGGCATCTCAGGTATCATTATACCCTCAGCACCACCTGCCAAGCCTGTATAGACCGCTATATCTCCAGCCCTTCGACCCATTACCTCTACTATATTGGTCCTTTCATGGGAGGATACTGTGTCTCTTATCTTGTTGATAGCATCTAGGACAGTATTTATGGCTGTATCAAAGCCAATAGTCATATCAGTGCATGCAATATCATTGTCAATGGTACCGGGTACTCCAACTGTGGGGACACCTAGCTCACTTAGGTCCCTAGCCCCTCTAAAGGACCCATCTCCACCTATGACAACTAGACCCTCGATACCAAATATATTTATCATACTAACTGCCTTTTTAAGGCCTTCCTCGGTATTAAAAAACTCCGAACGCGCTGTATTTAAAATAGTGCCTCCCCTGTGTAGGATCTCGCCTACTGAGGTTACATTCATTTCATGAATATCACCGTTGACTAGGCCACTATAGCCCCTACGGATACCGTATACCTTCATACCCTTGTATATGGCTGTTCTAACTACTGCCCTAATTGCTGCGTTCATGCCAGGAGCATCGCCCCCGCTTGTAAGTACACCAATGGTTTTCATCTGTATCCTCCTTTGTACTGGTTAAATATATGGTTAATAACCATTGTCCATTAAAATATCACGTACCTCTTGAGCTTCGGATTGTGTTACTAGGACCTCATAACAGTTTTCTTGCTCGGTAACATTTTTATATATAGGCTTTATCTTGACCAGAAAGCCTTCTTTTGTAAGTAGCTCGATTATGTGGTCTGCTATCAATCTAGTCTGAGCCATATAGACAACCCGCCACATATATTGGCCTCCTTCTTTTTTGCTAACCCTATTAGCAACTAGACTAAAAAGCTATACAAATGCAATATAATGCCTATCTACTCTTTTTATTCTTTTCTATCATTTTAACACATTGCGGGCCTAACAAACAGTTTAATTCCTCTAAAAGCTCTGAATCCTCATTTACCAATATGGGATTGGTTGGTTTGTAGTAGGTCTTGTTTTCCTCTAGGTAAAAGTATACAGGTGTAGTGCCCTTGTATTTGCCTAGAACGCTAATAACATCCTCTCTTAAATCTAGTCCCTTATCCTTTTCTATTTTTATATATAGTTTGTTCTCGGGCCTGGCCTTTAATTCTCTAACTTCATTACATATAAGCTTTGGCTCCTCATCCTCCCTCATGGATAGCCTACCCTTTACTAAAACAGGCTGGTCTATATTTAAGAGTCTACTATATCTATTAAGTACTGTTGGAAATACGATAAGCTCTATTGTCCCATATAAGTCCTCTAGGGTAATAAAGGCCATTGGCTCATTTTTCCTAGTGTACTTTATACTCTTGTCGGCTATTAAACCTCCTACAGTGACCTCTGCTCCATCCTTGTAGTCAAGGGAGCTGGTATATACCCCTTCTTCATTAGGCTCATGTAGGCTCATGATTTCTAGGGTGGTATCTAGACCCTCTAGGGCTGCCTTGTACTTGTCTAGGGGATGGCCACTTATATAAAGGCCGGTCATCTCCTTTTCCATCATAAGCAAAGTGTCCTGGCTATACTCTTTTATATCGGGCAGTATATCCTCATTTACAGCGGCACTTGTCTGGTCTGCGAAAAGTGATAGCTGACCCTCTATATTACGTCTTCTGTCCTGGCTTATGCTATCTAATACCTTTTCATATACTGCCATTAACTGCGACCTATAAACACCTAGGGAGTCAAAGGCCCCACATTTTATTAGACTCTCAACTAGCCTTTTGTTTACACCAGACCCCTCCACCTTGTGGCAAAAGTCAGTAAAGCTTTTGAACCTACCCTTTTTTGTACGAGCATCTATAATAGCTTGGATGGCTGGCGTACCTACGTTTTTTACAGCAGCTAGGCCAAAGCGGATTTTGTTATCTATAACAGTAAATTTGGCAAAAGACTCATTTACATCAGGCTTTAATACCTCTATATTGTTCTTTCTGCAATATTGGATATAGGCGGCCACCTTGCTGCTATTTCCCATAACTGATGTAATAAGGGCAGCCATAAATTGTACAGGATAGTAGTTTTTCAGCCAGGCTGTCTGATAGGCAACAAGGGCATAGGCAGCAGCATGAGACTTGTTAAAGGCATACTTGGCAAACTCCATCATCTCGTCGAATATTTGATTTGCCTTTTCAACGGTCAGGCCTCTACGTAGTGCTCCAGGTACATGAACAGTCCCATCCTCCGCTACTATTCCGTATATAAAGTGCTCTCGCTCCTTTTCCATAACCTCGGTCTTCTTTTTAGACATTGCCCTTCTAACTAGGTCCGACCTACCAAGGGAATAGCCAGCTAGTTCCCTAACTACCTGCATAACCTGCTCCTGGTAAACCATACAGCCATAGGTCACACTTAATATTGGGGCAAGCTTTGGATCTGTATAAATAATATTGTCTGGATGATTTTTATTGTCTATATAGCGGGGGATTTGGTCCATAGGGCCTGGCCGGTAGAGGGAAATACCTGCGATGATATCCTCAAAGCTAGTAGGTTTAAGCTCCTTCATAAACTGTCTCATGCCTGCACTCTCTAGCTGAAAGACACCGTCAGTATCCCCTTGACCTATCATATCGTATACTGCCTGATCATCTAAGGGTATGTCATATATATTTATTTTTTTGCCGTAGTTTTCTTCTATTAAGGTCAAGCTATCTCTTATCACAGTCAGGGTCCTTAGGCCTAAAAAGTCCATTTTGAGTAGGCCCAAGCTCTCTAGTACCCCCATTGGAAATTGGGTTGTTATACAGTCGTCATTTTTTTGTAGTGGCACATATTCAGTAATAGGTAGCTTGGATATGACAACACCTGCTGCATGGGTAGAGGCATGCCTAGGCAAGCCCTCTAGGCTCCGTGATGTGTCAATTAGGTTTTTAATGATATTGTCCTCTTGGTATAGGTTCCTTAGCTCAGGGTTCATCTCCAGGGCCCTGTCTATGGTCATACCAATTTCAAAGGGTATCATCTTGGCTACCCTGTCTACATCTGCATAGGATATATTTAAGGCTCGGCCTACATCGCGAATTGCAGCCCTGGCTGCCATTGTACCAAAGGTAATTATCTGGGCTACATGGTCCTCGCCATATTTTCTAATAACATAGTCTATTACTTCCTGTCGCCTTTCATAGCAAAAGTCAATATCTATATCTGGCATACTTATACGTTCAGGATTTAAAAAGCGTTCAAACAGTAGGCCATATTTAATAGGGTCAATCTGGGTTATATTTAGTGTATATGCCACCAGGCTACCTGCAGCACTTCCCCTACCTGGGCCTACGATTATATCCTTTTCCCTGGCATACCTAATAAAGTCCCAGACTATAAGGAAATAATCAACATAGCCCATTTGCCTTATTGTATCTAGCTCAAAATCGAGCCTAGCCTGGATCTGCTCAGTTACATTGCCATATTTACTATATAGGCCCTCCTGACATAGCTTTTGTAAATAGTCAAAGGGGGTGTAAGGCTCTGGTACCTTAAACTCTGGCATATGTATTGTGGAAAAATCAAAGTCTACATTACATCGGTTAAATATCTTAACCGTGTTTTCTAGTGCCCCCTGATAACTACTAAAAAGGTCATGCATTTCTTTAGGAGATTTTAAGTAAAACTCCTTGGTTTCAAAGGTCATCCTATCGGGATCATCCACAGTTTTACCTGTTTGTATACACAGTAGTACGTCCTGGGCATTTGCTTCTTCTTTTTCAACATAGTGGACATCATTAGTGGCAACCATAGGGATACCTGTATCCTGACTTAGCCTCATGATGCCTTGGTTTACCTTTATCTGATCCTCTAAGCCATGGTCCTGTAGCTCAAGGAAAAAGCTCCCCTGACCAAATATTGATTCAAGACGTCTGGCTAGTTCTACTGCTTCTTTGTATCTGTCCTGGTAAAGCAACCTAGGAATATCTCCTGCTAAACAAGCACTCAGGCCTATTAGGCCCTCTGAATACTTTTCAAGGGTATGGTAGTCTATCCGTGGTTTATAATAAAAACCCTCTGTAAAACCTAAGGAGGACAAGGCCATAAGGTTTTGATAGCCTGTCTGGTTTTCTGCTAGTAGGACCAGGTGTGAGTAGTTAGCATCCTTGCTTGATTCCCTTTCATGCATACTACGAGGGGCTACATAGACTTCACAGCCAATGACAGGCTTTAGTCCTCTCTCTTTTGCCTGCCTGTAAAAGTCGACAACCCCATACATAACTCCATGATCTGTTATGGCAATGCCAGGCATACCAAGCTCTTTACACTTGTCAAGTAGCTTTGGGATGCTAGAGGCCCCATCAAGTAGGCTATATTCGGTATGAACATGTAAATGTATAAAATCAGGCATTTGCCTACCCCCTTGATAGACCCTTCATTTTAGAATAGGTAGATAAAGACTTTAATAAAATGCAATAATAGGTCGATTATTTAAGCTGTTGACTTATTTTATCATGTAATATGCTTTTGTTTCAAGAAGCTGGCCCCAACAAGGCCTATTTAATAGATACTATGGCAAGGTATATATGCTTTATAATCACCCTTGACATAAGTAGAATTGGAACTGCCAGAAACATGCCAACAATACCGAAAAAGATACCTCCCAACCATAGGGTAAGTATTATATAGGCAGGATGAAGCTCTACGACATTGCCTAGGATTTTAGGAGCAATTACGGCTCCTTCAAGCTGCTGGATAAGAACTATGGTACCTATTGTCCAAACAAGGGTCTTTGTCCCCTTTACAAGGGCTACAATGATAGCTGGCACTGCTCCAAGCCAGGGACCAAAATAGGGGATAAACTCAAATATACCAGCTATAAAGCCCAAAACCAGGGCATAGGGCAGGCCTACAAGTAGGTAGCCTGTTGTTGTCATTGCACCCACAATAGAGGCTATTAAAACCTCTCCCCTTATAAACCTATGTAGGATTTGGTTAATTTCTGAAAGGACCTGTCTTACACTGGGTCTTGACTTGATAGGGATAATGTTTACCAGTACCCTGCCAAAATACTCCCTATCCTTTAGAAAATAAAAGGCTAGGACCAATGATATAAAAAATGAGGGTATCTCTGTGGCCCCACTTATAAGTCTGTTTACAATGTCCTTAAAATAGACCATAGCCCTAAACTGAAAGCTATCTGTATAAGCTAGTATAGAGTCCTTTATCCCATCTGGTATTCCTAGCCGGTTTAGGCTTGTTTCTGCTCCTTGCAGCAGCTTTCTAAAATATCCTATTACAAGGGGCAGCCTTTCATAAATTGACTTAATCTCCCCTATAAGGCTAGGTAGCATGAAAAGAAAAAATAGGCTAAGAAAAAGGCCTATGGCAGTTATTATGACAGCTATAGCATAGGCTCTAGCCATGTACCTTTCTAAGAGAGCAGAAATAGGGGTCAAGATATAGGCTATAACTATAGCTAGAAAGAGAATTTTTAATAGATTGAGGAGCTTTGATAAGCTAACAAGGATTAAGATAAGTAGGACTACAAGAATTAGTATTGTTAGGGCAAGTCTTATCTGCCTTTTTCTAAGCTTCATTTCCTCACCTTTAGTAAATACAAAAAAGAAAGGGACTATGGTCCCTAACATGTACTTTGTTTTTTATTCCTTGGATATCACTGTTAGCTTGTCCTGACCATCGGCTACAATCTCCATAGCCCTACTTGAAAACCTTCGTCTGTCACCATTAATTTTAGGAAGTAGCAGTATGCCTGCAAGAGCTCCTATAATGCCACCGATTACAAAGCTACCTGTGCTTATAAATTTCATGTGTTCACTTCCCTTCTATAGTCATATTTTGTTTAAAAAGATGTTTTTTATTCCCTTGTTAAAGGGGCTACACTGCTCAGCTTCCTCCCTACTTAGTACTATGATATCTCCCTCCCTTTGCTCAAAAGGAAAGTAAGGCATCAGCTGCCGGCCCTTTAACAGATCATCTACTAGACCCTCTGATAGCTCAAGGCCCTCTATCCTACCTGTAAGCGGGTCTAGGATTATATCACTTACGAATCCTAGTTCCTGGCCATCCTCTCTGATAACCTGCTTGTTTAGTAGGCTCTTTACAATATTATTGTCCTTAGGACCTGCCTTGTTTATTTGGTCACCCTCAGCCATAATCGAGTCTGTGCCTATAGTGAGGCTAGCATAGGGTATATCAATATCGTTTCTACCCCAGCCCTTACAGGTTAAATAAATCCCGGCAACATGTGTCCATTTTTCGTTTATGTATAGGTCCTTTACTATACCTATTTGCCTTTGCTTTCTCGCATCTATAACAGGTAATCCAATTAAGGACTCCCTTTTTATGTAGTTGTTTTTTTTGCCAGTCATTAAACCACCAAATCTACTTTATTTTTAATTTGCCCTAAATAATAATTTACATGAAGCTTTTATGGCCTAAAATAAAAAAACCGGCATTTATAAATGACTTTACCTACTTAGTAGATAGCTAATTTAGATTAATTAGTATCTCTACCAGGGAGGCATCAAATAAAATACCGGTCCTATATACTATCTTTATTTATTTGTCTATTTCTGCTTGCTTAGATAGTCTTCTATTGCCATTTTAACGGCTTCTTCTGCTAAAACAGAGCAATGCATTTTCACAGGGGGTAGGCCACCTAAGGCCTCAGCTACCGCCTTGTTTGTAATCTTTAGGGCTTCGTGAATATTTTTGCCCTTTATAAGTTCAGTTGACATACTAGAGGTCGCTATAGCTGCTCCACAGCCAAAGGTCTTAAACTTTACATCCTCTATAATATCATCCTTAATTTTTAAGGTTACTTTCATTATATCTCCGCATTTAGCGTTACCAACCTGTCCAACCCCATCTGGATTGTCTATTTCTCCTACATTCCTTGGGTTGGTGAAATGATCCATTACTTGTTCACTATACATATTCTAGACCTCCCTTGTCTTGTGCAAAAAGTGGTGACATCTCTCTTAACCTATTTACTATCTCAGGTAGTACCTCTATAACATAGTCAATCTCTTGATCTGTGTTATCATCTCCTAGGGTCAATCTCAAGGAGCCATGGGCAATCTCATGGGACAGTCCTATAGCCAGTAGTACATGGGACGGATCCAAGGACCCAGATGTACATGCTGATCCGCTAGAGCCTGCAATACCCTTTAGGTCTAAGCTAAGTAGGAGGGCCTCCCCTTCTATAAACTCAAAGCTAAGGTTTACATTGCCCGGTAGCCTCTTTTCAGGATGACCGTTTAGGCGAGTGTATTCTACCTTGGACATAATCTCTTTTATAAGCCTATCCCGCATGCCTATTAACTTTTTATTGTTCTTTTCCATATTTTCAACAGCCAGCTCTATAGCCTTGCCTAGGCCTATTATCCCTGCTAGGTTCTCTGTACCGGCTCTTTTATTGCGCTCTTGGGCCCCTCCATGTATATAGGGACCTATCTTGACCCCTTTCCTGATGTATAGGGCACCTACACCGTTTGGACCATAAAACTTGTGAGCTGATAAGGATAGCAGGTCGACATTTAAGTCGTTAACATCAATTGGAATAGAGCCTATGGCCTGTACCGCATCAGTGTGGAAATATACCTTGTGCTCTTTGGCTATCTGGCCTATTTCCTTTATTGGCTGGATTGTACCTATTTCATTGTTGGCCATCATAACGCTGATTAAAATGGTTTTATCTGTGATGGCTTTCTCCACATCTTTGACTGATACCATGCCATATTGGTCCACTGGTAGATAGGTTACCTTAAAGCCTTCCTTTTCAAGATATCTACAGGTATCTAATACCGCTGGGTGCTCTATTGAAGTAGTTATAATATGGTCACCCTTGTTCTTGTTTGCTAGTGCAACACCCTTTATAGCCCAGTTGTCAGCCTCACTGCCACCTGATGTAAAATATATCTCAACCGGGTCTGCCTTTAGGGCCTCAGCTGTCCTTTTGCGGGCCTTGTCTAGAGCCCGCCTAGCCTCTCTACCAAAGCTATGTACACTTGATGGGTTACCATAAGCCTTTGTAAAGTAGGGTAACATCTCCTCTAGTACCTCTGGTTTTGTATATGTTGTTGCAGCATGATCTAGATATATCCTTTGTTCCATTCCTCTTGCTCCTTTAATTTAAGTAGAATTTCTAGTCTATTTTTCTTTATTTATGCTACTGTATTCATCGACCATATCCTGGAGTGTTATTGAGTCCATTACCTCATTTACACTGTCCTTCATTTTCTTCCATACAAGCCTAGTAACACAATAGTCAGATTTCTCACAAGCCTGCGTATCTTCTACGACACACTCAGAAGGTGCCATTGGTCCCTCTAGGGTACGTATCACCTCACCTACTGTAATCTTGTCTGGACTTTTAGCTAGCAAATAGCCACCCTGGGCACCCCTAACACTTTTAACTAGGCCAGCCTTTCTTAGGCCTGAAATGAGCTGCTCAAGGTAGGACTCTGAAATCTCTTGCCTACTGGCTATATCCTTTAATGGTATTGGGTCCTCGTCGGAATTTAAAGCTAAATCAAACATGGCCTTTACTCCATACCTACCCTTGGTAGAAAGCTTCAATTGTACGCACCTCCAATTCCGACTATTTTACTTGGTTTAACATCTGAAATCTTACCATACCCTAGTAATCTTGTCAAGATTGAATATAAATTAATTTTATGCTTTTTTTCAAACTTTATTTGTCCTTAGATTTGTTGTTTTTTATAAAATTCATTCTCTCTAAGATCCTAGCTTCATAACCAGAATCCTTTGGAAAGTAGTACCTGGCATCTTTTAGCTCGTCAGGCAGGTATTGTTGATCTGCTCTTGCCAAGGGGTAGTCGTGGGAATACTTATAGCCCTGGCCATGGCCTAGGTCCTTGGCCCCCTTGTAGTGGCTATCCCTTAGGTGGACAGGCACCTGGCCTATGGAGCTTTTTCTCACGTCCTCTAGGGCCTTGTCAATAGCTAGGTAGGCAGAATTGGACTTTGGCGAGCAGGCCACCATAAGGGCAGCTTGGGCCAAAATAATCCTACTCTCTGGCCAACCTACCTTTTCTACAGCCTGGGCTGCAGCGACTGCTAGCGTTAGAGCTGTGGGATTTGCTAAACCGACTTCCTCTGCTGCGGCTATTATTATCCTTCTAGCAATAAACTCAGGCTTTTCTCCTGCTTCTATCATACGGGCAAGGTAATGGAGAACTGCATCAGGCTCCATAAAGTTTCGCATGCTTTTTATAAAGGCGCTGACTATATCATAATGGTTGTCCCCATCCTTGTCATACTTGAGTGCCTTTTGCTGTATGCAGTCCTGGGCTACCTCTAGGTCTATATGGATGAGGCCTTGGCTGTTTTTCTCTGTTGTCAAAACTGCTAGCTCAATGGCATTTAAGGCCACCCTAGCATCACCATCACTTAGTATAGCTATATGGTCTAAGGCCTCTTCCTCTATCAGGGTAGGATAAGCCCCTAAACCTCGTTCTTTATCGCTTAAGGTCCTACGGATCAGGTCTTTTATGTCCTCCTGGCTCAAGGGTTCAAACCTAAAAAGGGTAGACCTTGATAAGAGGGCCTTGTTAACCTCAAAATATGGGTTTTCTGTAGTAGCACCAATGAGGATGATGCTGCCATTTTCCACATAGGGTAGCAGGACATCCTGCTGTCCCTTGTTGAGCCTGTGGATCTCATCAAAAAATAAGATGATTTTGCCCTTTGGGTTAAGTAGATAGTTACTTGCCTCTGCAGCTGTATCTCGTATCTCCTTTACACCAGCAGTAACAGCATTTAGCTGCTTGAAGGTATACTGGGTCTGCTTTGATATTATACGGGCTAGGGTGGTTTTTCCTGTACCGGGAGGCCCATAGAATATAACAGAGGTCAGCCTATCCCCTTTGATTGCCCGATAAAGTAGCTTGTTTTTCCCTACTATATGATCCTGGCCTACAAAGTCTTCTAGACTCTCAGGCCGCATCCTAGCTGCTAATGGCATATTTTTCTCCACTATTAGTCCTCCCCTTGTTAACTTAAGTCCTATAACTATTATCCTATAATATTGGTATATGCCTAGTCAAACCCTAGGTCCTATATAGCCTTTGTTTAATTACTTATGCCTAGGCCTAAAATCGGCCTAAAATAAAAAAGAGGCCTAAGCCTCTTTACTTAAATCCTATAGTCAGGATACAAGGGGTTTGATTCACATAGATCATCGACTATGGTCAGTACTTCCTTTTCGTTTTGGTCAATGTCTTCTATGGTAAGCCTTATGGCCCTTGCTATCTTTTCCATGTCAGCTTCCTTCATGCCCCTAGATGTTACAGCAGGTGTTCCAAGTCTGATACCGCTTGTGATAAAGGGGCTTTGAGGATCGTTTGGTATAGTGTTTTTGTTAGTTGTTATCCTCACCCTATCAAGTTGTAGCTCAGCATCCTTGCCGGTCATATCCTTGTTTCTAAGATCAATTAGCATAAGATGGTTGTCTGTACCCCCTGATACTAGGTTAAATCCCTGGTCCATTAAGGCCTGGGCAAGAGCAGCTGCATTTTTTATTATTTGCCTTTGATACTCCTTGAACTCGGGCTGCATTGCCTCTTTTAGAGAAACGGCCTTGGCAGCTATAATATGCATTAGTGGCCCACCTTGGGTTCCCGGGAAAATGGCCTTGTCAATGTCCTTGGCGTACTCACTACGGCAGAGGATAAGTCCTCCTCTAGGCCCCCTTAGGGTTTTGTGGGTAGTAGAAGTTACTATATCTGCATAAGGAACTGGGTCTGGATGTAGACCTGCTGCAACAAGTCCAGCTATATGGGCCATATCAACCATAAGCAGGGCTCCTACAGCATCGGCTATCTCCCTAAATTTCTTAAAGTCTATGCTACGGGAATATGCACTAGCCCCAGCTACTATCATCTTTGGTTGGCACTTTTTTGCTTGGTCAAGTAGCTTGTCATAATCTATCATCCCGGTACTTTCATCTATTCCGTAGGGGACAATATTAAAATATTTACCGGACATATTTACTGGGCTACCATGGGTTAGGTGGCCACCATGGGCTAAGTTCATGCCCATAATTGTATCTCCAGGCTTTAGAAAGGCAAAATAAACTGCTATGTTGGCCTGGGCTCCTGAATGGGGCTGTACATTTGCATGGTCTGCACCAAATAGGGCCTTGGCCCTTTCAATTGCAAGGTTTTCAACTACATCTACAAACTCGCATCCTCCATAGTACCTTCGACCTGGGTAACCCTCTGCATATTTATTGGTCAAATGTGTACCCATAGCTGCTATAACAGCAGGACTGACAAAGTTTTCTGAAGCTATTAGTTCTATATGCTGTCTTTGCCTACCTAGCTCACTTTCCAAAGCTGCAAACAGTTCTGGGTCTATTTGCTTTATTAAGTTTAAGTCCGCCATTTACTCCATCTCCCTTTTCCTCGTATTTTGCAAACAATGCTCTCATTTTTCTTATTTGTCGCTTTTTGTCCATATTTTGGACAAAAACGAATTTTGCATTATTACTTATTATAGTTACAAAACACTATAATTACAAGGAAAAAGTACCAGCAAATATTTCGCTGGTACTTGTAGTCTAGTTTATAAGTATATATTAAACTTTATAGAAGGCTATCTAGCATTTTTGCAAGCTCATTTTTGGGCCTTGCACCTATTGCCTGATTTACTATCTCACCGTCTTTGAAAACTAATAATGTGGGAATAGTCATAACCTTGTACTGTGCTGCTAAATCCCTATTGTCATCAACATTTAGCTTGGCAACCTTTACCCTTCCGTCATAATCCTCTGCTAGCTGGTCAATAATTGGAGCGATCATCTTGCAGGGACCACACCAGGCTGCCCAAAAGTCTACAAGCACTGGTATAGACGACTCTAGCACCTCTTCGTGGAAATTATCGCTAGTTAGCTCTAGTACCTTCACATTTGCCATCTAAATCTTCTCCTTTCGTATCCTTCTTTATTATCTTTACCATTTGTGGTGAAAAATTATGGCCCTTTTTAAATCTAGGCTCTAGTACTCTTATACCCAGATATGATAGTCCTGTAAACAACAATCCTAATATTACAGCGAATAGTTCTTTATTAAGGTCTAATTTAGCCCCTAACAGGTAGCCTGCTACTACACCGGCTAAAAGAGCAATCAATGGGCCAACATACATAATAACCGATGCCTTTAGTAGCTGCTTTGATGATAGGTCTAGCTCTGCATAATCGCCTACCTCGCCCCCTAGTGTGTTTGGAATACTAAGAAGCATATCCTTTTGGTGACCACCCATACCACAGGCACCACATGATGCGCAGGCAGACTTTCTAGTTAGCTTGATTGTAGCTATATTGTCTTTTACCTCAACTATTTGTCCGCACTCACTCATCTTTTCAACTCCTATACTAGGATTATTTGTGCCTGCTAGGTCAAGCCTATGATATCCTTTATGACCTCTCCTGCTAGTATAAGGCCAGCAACTGAGGGTACAAAGGCTATGCTTGCAGGTGTTGCTCTCTTCTTTATAGACGAACTTTGACTATCTAAAGCAGCTTGGCCTTCAACCATCAAGGGGTCAGGTTTTATAGGCGTCTCAGTAGAATAGACCACCTTTAAGCTCTTTACTCCCCTTTTCCTAAGCTCATGTCGCATTACTCTAGCGATAGGGTCTACAGAGGTCTTGTAAATATCTGCTACCCTAAAGCTTGTGGGGTCTAGCTTGTTTCCTGCTCCCATGCAAGCTATAATGGGTATCCCTCGGGCTTGGCACCTAACTGCTAAGTCTATCTTTGCTGAAATAGTATCGATGGCATCTACGACATAGTCGTAATCGTCTTTTATCATCTCATCGGCATTTTCAGCCCTATAAAAGCTTTGATAGCTGGTAACCTGGGCGCTAGGATTTATTGAAAGTATCCTTTCCTTCATAAGGTCCACCTTGGGCCTGCCTATGGTCTGTCTTGTGGCATGTAGCTGCCTGTTTAAATTGGAAAGCTCAACAACATCTCTGTCCACAAGCACAAAGGATCCTAGGCCAGATCTAGCAAGGGCTTCTACTGTAAAGGAGCCTACTCCGCCAACTCCAAACACAGCTACCCTGCTATTTTTTAGCCTTTCAAGTCCGTCTTTTCCAATTAAGAGCTCGGTGCGCGAAAAAGCATGGCACATTATTATATCACCTTTTGTCTAATCTTATCTAGTCCTCTTTTTAACAGCCTGATAGAATCATTGGTCCTCTTTTAAGTCTAGCTTTATAGATAGGTCTTGAAGTTGGACCTGGTCAACTACATCAGGCGCTTGGGTCATTAGGTCAGATGCATTTTGTACCTTGGGGAAGGCAATAACATCTCTAATAGCCTCGCTGCCTACTAGTATCATAATAAGCCTGTCTAAGCCATAGGCTATACCACCATGGGGAGGTGTCCCGTACTTAAAGGCCTCTAGTAAAAAGCCAAACCGGTCCCAGGCCTCTTCTTTTGAAAAGCCTAGTGCCTTAAAAGCCCTTTCCTGTAGGTCCTGGCTATGGATTCTTATACTTCCCCCTCCTAGCTCAGTACCGTTTAATACTAGGTCATAGGCCTTTGCCCTTACCCTTTCAGGATGACTTTCTAATAGGTCTAGGTCCTCATCCATAGGGGCTGTAAAGGGATGGTGCTTGGCTACATATCTATTGTCCTCATCATCATACTCTAGGAGTGGAAACTCAGTTACCCATAGTAGGTCAAGCCTATTATTGTCTATTAGATTTAGCCTATTTGCAAGCTCAAGCCTAAGCTGGCCTAGAGATTGGAATACTACCTGATCCATGTCTGCAACAAAAAACAGTAGGTCCCCTGTCTCTGCTCCTAGCCTTTCAACCAGCATATCTAGGGTTTCTTGGCTTAAAAACTTGGCTATAGGTGACCTAATACCATCTTCGGCAAGGTTTATCCAGGCTAGGCCCTTTGCCCTATAGGTCTTTACAAATTCGCCTAGGCTATCTATCTCTCTCCGGGAGAACTTGCTACTGCAGCCCTTGGCATTGATGGCCCTAACGCTTCCACCCTTTTGTACAGCATCTGAAAATACCTTAAAGCCACAGTCCTTTACTATATCACTAACATCAACTAGCTCCATTCCAAACCTTGTATCAGGCTTGTCTGAGCCGAACCTTTCCATAGCTTCTTTGTATTTCATCCTGGGCAAGGGTAGGGTTATATCTACTCCTTTTGCTCTTTTTAAGATATTAGCTATTAAACGCTCATTTAGCTCAATTACATCATCCACATTTACAAAGGACATCTCAATATCTACCTGTGTAAATTCTGGTTGCCTTTCCGCCCTAAGGTCCTCATCACGGAAGCAGCGGGCTATCTGAAAGTATCTGTCGAAACCGGAGACCATCAAAAGCTGTTTGAAAAGCTGGGGTGATTGGGGTAGGGCATAAAACTTTCCTGGGTGTACCCTACTTGGCACAAGATAGTCTCTTGCTCCCTCAGGAGTACTCTTTGTAAGGATGGGGGTCTCAATTTCTAAAAACCCTTCCTGATCTAGAAAATCCCGTATCCACTTGGTTACCTTGTGTCTTAGGATGAGGTTCTTTTGCATTTCTGGCCTACGCAGGTCAAGGTATCTATATTTTAGCCTAACAGCCTCTGATGCATCTAGACCATCCTCTATATAGATGGGCGGTGTTTTAGCTTCGGATAGGATTTCTAAGTCTTCAGCAATAACCTCTACATCCCCATTTGGGTATTTAGGGTTAATAGCTGCCTCATCTCTGTTTACGACCCTGCCTGTTACAGCTAGGACAAACTCAGACCTAATTGACTGCGCCTTTTCAAATATGTCTCTGCTTTTTTCTGCATCAAAAACTATCTGGATAAAACCTTCCCTGTCACGAAGGTATATAAAGATAAGCTTGCCAAGGTCTCTCCTGCGCTGGACCCAGCCTGTCAGGCTCACCCTTGAGCCTACCAAGTCCTTGTTTACCATGCCACACATATGAGTTCTTTTTATTGTTTGTATATTACTAGTCATTACTGCTTCCTCCTAGCTGCTTTATAAGATAGTCTAGCAAGGATTCTATCCTTATGCTGTCCTCTTTTCCTTCCTTCATGTTCTTGATCCTCAAGTCACCTGTGGTCAGCTCATTTTCTCCGATTGTACAGACAAATTTATAGCCTTGCTTGCCCGCATATTTAAATTGGGCCTTTATGCTCCTACCTACATGGTCCATATCAGCAGAAATACCCTTTTTCCTTAGAACACTGATTAGGTCAGATGCCTTTAGTCTGGCCATATCACCTATGGTAGCAATATAGATATCCATTGGCTCCTCTATGATATCTATGGCCTTTTGGGCCTCTAGGATCATCATCAAGCGTTCAAGGCCAATGGCAAAGCCAATTCCTGGTGTTTTAGGCCCACCACATTCCTCAACTAGGCCATCATAACGGCCTCCGCCACATACAGTACTCTGGGCCCCTAGTGAATCTGAAATGATCTCAAAGACTGTCTTTGTATAATAATCTAGTCCTCTCACTATCAGGGGATTTATCTGATAATCTATGCCTTTGGCGTCGAGGAAAGCCTTTACCTGGTCAAAGTGGTCTTTGCACTCGTCACACAGGTTGTCTAGTATTAGGGGAATACCTGCTATCAAGGCCTTGCATCCTTCTTCCTTGCAGTCTAAAATCCTAAGGGGATTTTTCTCATATCGGTCGCTACAGGATTTGCACAAGGAGTTTATATTGTCCCCTAGGTATTCCTTTATCTTTTCATGATAGGGCCCCCTGCAGTCAGGACAGCCTATACTATTTAAGTTGACCTTTAGACCCTTGATTGCCAGGCTATCAAATAGCTTTACTGCTAGAGAGATTATCTCTGCATCCAGGGAAGCCTCCTTGCCCCCAAAGACCTCAACTCCAAACTGGTTAAACTGCCTTTGACGTCCAGCCTGGGGCCTCTCATGGCGAAAGCAAGGAGTGATATAGTAGACCTTTATTGGCTGGGGCTCTGCATAAAGACTATGCTCTATATAAGCCCTGACTACACCAGCTGTCCCTTCTGGCTTTAGGGTTATGCTCCTTTTCCCCTTGTCCTCAAAGGTAAACATCTCCTTTTGGACTATGTCTGTAGTGTCTCCTACACTCCTAACAAATAGGTCTGTATGCTCAAAAATTGGTGTCCGAATCTCTCTGTAGCCATATAATCTTGCTATCTGGCGTATTTTTTCCTCTACGTATTGCCAGCTATAGGACTCACTAGGCAATATATCCTTTGTGCCTTTCGGCGCTCTGGTTAACATAAAATCCTCCTTTATAAAGCTTTCTAGCTAAACTAGCCAATATTAAAAAAATCTCTTCATCCCAAAAGGGACGAGAGATTGCACTCGCGGTACCACCCTAGTTGGAGACATGTCTCCCACCTCATCATTTAACGCATAGTATCTATGCGGACCAAACTACTATCAGTGGCAACTAGCTAAAAGCTCAATTAGTGCCACCCTTCATAAGGTCTACTCATGAGTGTCCTTCCCCGTATCTGTAGCAAAAGATGCTTGCAGCCTAGGGCATCTCCTCTCTGTTGCCTCAATACTAGGTACTCTCTCAATCATCGCAGTATTATATGGATTTATTGTATTATAATCCTCATACAGGTTCGTGTCAATAGCAAGGCTTGCTTTTATGCTAAAGCAATACCCTTGTCTTTCTTTCTATCATTTCATCTATCCTGTCTAGGTAATCATCTAGGTTCTTAACATTTGCTACCCTCTCTAGCCTGTCTTGGTCCTTGTAGTAGACCTTGCTGATAGCTCCTGCTCCAAAGGCCCAAATCGACCTTTTCTCCTCCATGATTTGGATGTTATATAGGCATTCCTTGCCCGGTAGGCTATAGCCTACATTTTCAAGATGGTCTAGCATGTACTTTTGCCTATATAGATAGTAGGGTACCATCCCTAGCCTGTCTACCCAGTCAGTACAAATCTCAGCCATCCTCTCTGCAATCCCACCCCTATCAGGATCGTATTGCTCAAAGTCTTCTTTGTAAGAAGAACCCCTCTTTACTGCTAGTGTGTGCATGGTAATATTGTCTGGCATAAGCGGACCTATCTGGTCCATTGTATGGGCAAAATCATTAGCATCCTCGCCTGGAAGACCAAGAATTAAGTCCATGTTTATGCTTTCAAAGCCTACTTGTCTAGCCTCATGGTAGATATTAATTATATCCTCAACTGTATGGTTTCTGCCTATCAGGTCAAGGGTTTTTTGGTTCATAGTCTGGGGGTTAATACTAATCCTATTTACCCCATAGTTTTTTAGTAACAAAAGTTTAGCCCTATCTAGGCTGTCAGGCCTTCCAGCCTCTACTGTATATTCGAGCAGGTGCTTTTTCCCAAGCTTTTCTAAGGCTAAGTCTATTATCCCTAATAGTCGCTCAAGAGCCTGCTGGTCTAGGACTGTAGGTGTTCCACCACCTATATAGACGGTGTCGATGATAATGCCCCTTGCTTTAAATAGGTCAATAGTCCTAGTAAGTTCTAGGTCTAAGCAGTCAAGGTAGGCATCCATCTTGTCTGATACCCTAGATATTAAGCCTGAGGGGAAGGAGCAATAGTGGCATCGGCTCGAGCAAAAGGGTATGTGTATATAAAGGCTAGCCCTTGACCCATCTTCCCTTTCAAGATAGGGCCCTTGTACATCTGCAATCCTTTGAAGGAGCCTTGCCTTTGAAGGGTCAATCCTATAGCTATCTAGTAAGACCCTCTCTATACCAGTATTTAACATACCATCTTTCCTAAACTGGTTGACTAGCTTTACTGGCCTTATACCAGTTAATATGCCCCACTTAGGTGCCTTTCCAGTAAGGGTCGTAAAAAGGTCATATACACAGGCCTTAAAAGCGTTTTTCAAGAGCCTATGGTAGTCCCTTTCATCTAGCCCCTGCCTGCTTTCTAGCTCAAGTCTATTCTCTTTTACTAGGTCACTTAGGGTCTCTAGCTGGCTTATAACATATTCTCTACTGGATTCATCCCTTTGGTACTTACACCTTAAGATATAGTCTCCATCTGCCACTTTACTAGTATCCCTTAGGGTCTCAACCCTTTGATTGGGGTAAAATACTCTGGCTAAATCCTCTATTTCATTGCCATATGAAAAATCCTTAAGATCTACAAAAATCATCTGGAAAAAGTAAGCCTCCTAGAAAAACATAATAAAACTAAGCTAAAAAGGGATTTTCCCTTCTCTCCCTGCCGATGGTGGTTTGCCTGCCATGTCCAGGGTAGACTAAATGATCATCATCTAGGACTAATAGCTTTTCTCTAATAGAAGACATTAGCTGTTCATAGGAACCGCCACTTAAGTCAGTCCTACCGACTGAGCCTTCAAAAAGGGTATCTCCTGTAAAAAGTACTTTTCCTAGCTTGTAGCATACGCCACCCTCTGTATGGCCTGGCGTATGTAAGACCTTAAATTCCATGTCTGCCACCCTTATCAGGTCTCCGTCCTCTAGGAATATATCCGCAGGATCCTGAACTATCTGCCTGTTAATGATATAGGATAGGTTTTTATTTGGATCAGTTAAAAAGTCTGCCTCTTGCTTATGAATAGCAACCTGGGCCCCTGTCCTTTCTTTAAGGTCTTTTACAGCCCCAATATGGTCAAAATGACCATGGGTTAATAGGATCTTTTCTAGCTTGAGCTCATGTTCTTTTATAAGGTCCATGATAAGCTCAATATCATCACCTGGATCAATAATTACTGCCTCTGGTTTGTTTTCTGTATATACAATATAGGCATTGGCTGCCATATATCCTGTCTTTAGTGTTAGAACCTTCAATTTTATTCCTCCCTAAAATAGCCTTTTACTATCTAGTAGAATGGTTACTGGACCATCGTTTACCGATTCAACCTCCATATGGGCCCTAAATATGCCGGTCTCTACCCTTATGCCTTGTTCTTTGACAAGGCTTATAAAATACTCATACAAGCTATTTGCTATCTCTGGACTAGCAGCCTTATCAAAGCTTGGTCTTCTACCCTTTCTACAGTCTCCAGCTAAGGTAAACTGAGACACGGTTAATAGTGAACCCCTAATGTCCTTTAAGGATAGGTTCATCTTGTCTTGGTCGTCCTGAAATATTCTAAGGTTTATGATTTTTTCCGCTAAATATTCAGCATCCTTTTGCTGGTCCTCTTTTTCTACTCCTAAATAAACCAAGAGTCCCTGGTCTATTGCCCCTGTAACCTGGCCATCTACTAGGACTCTTGCCCTTGAAACTCTTTGAACTACTGCTCTCAATTTATCAATCTCCTCTATGCATTGACCCTGAATACATCTAAAACATCCCTGATTTTCCTAAAGAATCTCATTACCTTTTCAAGCTGCTGGGTATCGTGTATCTCAAGTACTAGATTAATAATAGCAAGCTTGTTCTTTGCAGTTCTAGCATTGATACCTGCAACATTTATCTTTAAATCTGCCATTGCATTAGTAATGTCTGCAAGTATGGCCTGTCTGTCTCTTGCGATAATCTGTATTTCAGCATTATAAGAGGCCTTTTGCTCACTAACCCAGGCTACCTCTATGAGCCTGCTTACCTCTACCGATTGGTCTGATAGGTTTATACAGTCAGCCCTGTGGACTGATACCCCTCTACCCTTTGTAATATAGCCTATAATTGGGTCACCCGGTACGGGGTTGCAGCATCTGGCAAAGCGTACAAGTACATTTTCAACGCCCTTGACCTTGACACCGTTTTCTGGCGAAGTCCTCTCACGGACTGGGCTTTTTGCTTCTATTGTTTGTATGCTTTGTCCCTCTGTTTTAGCATTGGCTTTTTTGTATTCGTCTATTAGCCTGCCAAGCACTTGATTCGTAGTCAAACCACCATAGCCTACTGATGAATATAGGTCATCTACAGAGTGGTAGCCATATTTCCTTAGTATATTATCTATCCAATCCTTGTTTACTAGCTGGGATAGGACATAACCCTGACGCTTGGCCTCCTTGTCTAGCATTTCCTTGCCCTTTTCGAGGTTTTCCTCACGCCTTTCCTTTTTAAACCACTGGCGAATCTTGCTTTTTGCCTGGTTGGTTTTGACTATCTTGAGCCAGTCACGACTAGGGCCATGGTTTGGATTTGATGAAGTTAGTATCTCTATTATATCCCCAGTCTTTAGCTCATAATCTAGGGTTACTATCTTGCCATTGGCCTTTGCACCGATACATCTGTTTCCAATAGCACTATGGATGGTATAGGCAAAGTCTAGGGGGGTTGACCCCTTTGGCAGGTCTATTACATCTCCCTTTGGTGTAAAGACAAAGACCTCATCTGTAAATAGGTCAATCTTTAGTGATTCCATAAACTCCTTGGCATCACTTTCGTCATTTTGCCATTCTAAAAGTTGCCTTAGCCAGGCTAGTTTTTTGTCCACATCATAGGAGCTTTTGTTGCCCTCCTTGTACTTCCAGTGGGCTGCTATACCATATTCGGCTGTCCTATGCATGTCCCAGGTACGTATCTGAATTTCAAAGGGCTCTCCATGGGGCCCTATCACAGTAGTATGTAAGGACTGGTACATATTGGCCTTTGGCACAGCTATATAGTCTTTGAATCTACCTGGTATCGGCTTCCACAGGGTATGGATGATACCTAATACCCCATAGCAATCCTTTATGTTGTTTACAAGGATCCTGACTGCTAGTAGGTCGTAGATCTGTTCAAACTCCTTGTGCTGCATGTACATCTTTTTATAGATGCTATAAAAATTCTTTGGTCTTCCTTCTATTTCAAACTCTAGGTTGGCCTCTGGTAGCTTTTCACCTAGAGTCTCTATGATCTCCTGTATATAGGCCTCCCTTTCCTTGCGCTTTTTAGCCACCTTTTCGACAAGGTCATAGTAGCCCTTGGGATCTATATACCTTAGGGCTATGTCCTCAAGCTCCCACTTTATCTTGTATATTCCAAGTCTGTGGGCAAGGGGAGCATATATCTCTAGTGTTTCATAGGCCTTTTCCCTTTGCTTGTCTTCATCGATATACTCCAAGGTTCTAAGATTATGGAGGCGGTCAGCTAGTTTTATTATTATAACCCTGATATCTTCGGCCATGGCTAGGAACATCTTGCGCAGGTTTTCTACCTGTTGCTCCTCCTTGGTCTTGTAGGAGAGTCGCCCTAGCTTGGTTACCCCATCAACTAGCATAGCTACCTCAGGACCAAACATGTCACTTAGTTCTTCCTTGGTAACATCTGTATCCTCTATTGTGTCATGAAGTAAGCCTGCAGCAGTTGTATCAGCATCCATCCCAAGATCAATCAGGATAATTGCTACCTCCATAGGGTGGATGCAAAAGGGGTCTCCCGAAGACCTTTTTTGGCCATCGTGTACCCTAAGAGCAAATTGATAGGCTTTTTTAATCTTTTCTTTTACCTCATCACCATATGCTTTTGTTGCTTTAGTCACAAGCTCTTGTTGAAGCTTTTCTAGCATCTTTTGCTCCTTTCGTACATTTAGCTTTTAAATAATCCCTTTAATATTGAACCAGGGTCTCTACCTCATAGTCAGATAATACTTTCCTACCGTCTAATTCTGTAAGCTCCATAACAAATACAAAGCCAATTACCTGGCCTCCTAGTTTTTCTACTAGTTTGGCTGATGCCATTGCTGTTCCACCTGTTGCTAGTAAATCATCTGCAATTATTACTCTTTGTCCTGGTTTTATAGCATCCTTGTGGATCTCTAATAAATCAGTCCCATACTCTAGCTCGTATTCATAGCTTATGGTTTCACCGGGAAGCTTGCCAGGCTTTCTAACTGGTACAAAGCCAAGGCCTAGGGCGTATGCCAGAGGGGCCCCTAAGACAAAACCTCTTGCTTCTGGGCCTACGATGACATCTGCTTTTTTCTCTCTGCAGTAGTCTACTATAGTATCTATAGTATACCTATAAGCCTCTTTGTCCTTTAGTAGACTGGTTATATCCTTAAAGGATATACCTTCCTTTGGGAAACCTTCGATAACTCTGATTCTTTCTTTTAGATCCATTATGCTTCCTCCCTTTACTTCATTAAAGTTAAGTTTATTAACCATTCAATCCCCTAAACCAGGACCTGTGAAAGGTTAGTATTTTACTCTCACTCAGCTGCCTGCTCTTTGGGTTTTCGACACATTTTATCCTAAAATACTGGTTGCCCGCCTCGATATTTATAAAGCCTAGCTCCTTGAATGCCTCTAGGGCTAACAGTAGCTGGAATTCATTAAAGTCATAGCCTGTATCAGCCTTTAGCTTTTCAGATAAGCTATTGGTCGATGTAAAAAAGTTGTTCCTTGCTGCCCCAGCCTTTAACCACCTATAGATTATGGTTAATTGGTCTCTATCAAGATAAAAACCCCTTTCTGGATTTTCAGCTTGGTCTGGCATATCATCCATCAAAATCCTATAGGCCTTTTTGCTACTGAAGACCTGGCTAATATTTTCTACAAGCCCATACTCACTATCAGGTACAAATATAGTATGATAATATTCAAATGGAATCTTGGCCATATCTGGTGCTAAGACTATTGTGTTTCTCCCTGCACCATCCTCATTGCTGGGTATATTGTACCTGATTGGTATAGGCTCACAGAAGTCTTGGTCTCTTAAATGGTCAAGTAATGCCTTGCCAGCATAGGGCGTGTATACTAAAACAGCCATACCAAACTGACAAGACCTCAGCTTGTCCACAAAGGCTTTTATATCTATTTCTTTTATAGGATTGTCGCTAGCATGGCTTTCTCTAGGTATCCTACTATCATTATACATAAATCTTTCTAAAAAGACATTAAAATGTTTTTCGTAAAAGATACTTAATAGACTATCGATGTCCTTATCGCTACTATATACCCTCTGTAGGCTATGTAGCTGCAGCTGGGTGGTCACAACCCCCCTCCACTCATTCTGTCTTAGGGATGTAAGCAGGGCTAGCTCACATCCAGGCTCTAGCTCCCTATCCTGACCTGCCATATTAAAGCCAATACCATCCCAAGACCTTTGGCCTACAGCTAGTGCAAGCTTTAGATGGCTTTTCTCCTTGCCTAAAAGTCTTTTACTCTCTAGATGGGCGCTAGGGATAAAGAACCTTGGGGTTGGGTTTCCAAAACCAAAGGGGGCTAGCATCTCTATTTCCTTATGAAGGTCTGCAGTAATATGTTCTGATTTTAACTCAAGATCATATAAATATTTAGGGATTAGTGCCTCCTCAGCTAAGTGCTTGTCTGCATAATCGCAAAGCCTTTTCCTAAGCTTTTCTATATTGTCCTTGTGTAGGGATAAGCCTGCTGCCTGCTTATGTCCGCCAAAGCTAACAAACAAGTCCTTGCATGAGCATAAAGCCTCATATAGGTCAAAACCCTTTATGGATCTAGCGGAACCAACAGCGATATCGGATTCCTGGTCTATTGAGATAACTACAGATGGGCGGTTGTATTCCTCGACAATCCTAGATGCGACTATACCGATGACTCCTGGATGCCAGCCTTCACCTGCCACTACCAGGACCTTGTCATAGGCCGGCTGGGTCTTTACTAGAATATTTTCAAGTGCTGACTCTAGGATTTGCGCTTCGGTTTCCTTTCGCTTTTCATTTTCCTCTATTAGGTCATGGGCTATGGGCATTGCTGCCTCTAGCCTGTCTGATACTAGTAGTTCATATCCCTTGTGGTAGGTTGACATCCTACCGGGTGCATTTAGGCAGGGCCCTATCCCAAAGGATATTCTAGCTGAATCGACAAAATTGTCCTTTAGGTCTAGGCAATCAATTAGAGCCTTTATACCAGGTCTCGGATTTTCATTTATAGCCCTAAGGCCTAGGGCTGCAAAGACCCTGTTTTCTCCTACTAGGGGTACAATATCAGCTATGGTTCCTATGGCAATAAGGTCAATATAGTCAGAAACTGCCCTAGTACCACCTATGGCCTGTACTAACTTTGCAGCTACTCCTACCCCTGCTAGGTCTACAAAAGGATATGCTTGGCCAGCTAGCTTTGGGTTTATGACTGCATAAACATCCGGCAAGGACTTAGCTGGGTTGTGATGATCGGTAATTATTATATCCATGTCAGTATTAAAGGCTTTTACCTGGTCAACTGCAGTTATACCACAGTCCACAGTAATAACTAGACCTGCTCCCTGGTCTCTTATGACCTTGAGGGCCTCTTCATGTAGGCCATATCCCTCATCCTTGCGACTTGGAATATAGATATCGACTAGACCGCCTAAGGACTTGATATACAAATAAAGCATGGCTACAGAGGTGACTCCATCCACATCATAGTCACCATATACTATTATCTTTTCACCTTTTTTGATTGCCTTTTTAACCCTGTCAGCAGCTCTGTCCATACCAGCTAGAAGAAAGGGGTCGTGGAGCTGCTCTATACTAGGCTGTAGAAAGTCCTTGGCCTCTTTGAGCTGGCTAATACCCCTGTTTAGCAATAGTCTAGAGGTAACTTCACTTATGCCTAATTCGTATTTAAATAGGATAAGTCTACTATCTATATCATCAATATCTGGTTGACAAAGCTCGTATTTTGCCATCTAAACCCCTCGTACAAAGTAGTCAAAAACAAAAGCCCCTTATTAAGAAGCTTTTGTTATGCATTATTCTTATTATATTATGCTTAGCTACTATTAGTAAAGTAGAGTCAAGTAGAAACAAGAGACAGACTAGCTTGCTAGCCTGATCTATGGATGCTAGCTAAAGCCTATTGGTCAGCAATTTTTTGCCCCTTAGTATATTTCCAGCTGCTCTATAGCCTTGATTGCTAAAGCACATTCTAGTCTTTTCTTTTCCATCTCACAACCTAATTCATAGGGAAGATTAATATCTCCACTATAATGATAGGCATTTGCATGACAACCACCACTGCAGTAAAATTTAGCCCAGCAGCTTGAACACTTGTCTTTTGTAAAGACATTTGTCTTTCTAAAGACTAGCTGCTTTTCCCTATCAAAGGTCCCATCTAGCACATTGCCCATTAGCTGGCTGTCTTCTCCAACAAACTGGTGGCAGGGATATATATCTCCCGAAGGTGTAACTGCTATATATTCGTTACCCGCTCCACAGCCTGTTACTCTTTTAGCAGCACAAGGCCCCTGGCTAAGGTCTATAGAAAAGTGGAAGAAATTAAAGTCCTGTCCCTCTTTGCGCCTTTGAATATAGGCCTTCATAAGCCTATCATAGGATGCATAAACCTCTTCTAGGTCTACTTCCTTAATGGCATAGTCCATATTCTCCGGTGCTACAACAGGCTCAATAGAGATTTGCTTGTAACCTAGATCAGCTAGGTATAAAACATCCTTGTCAAAGTCCAGATTATGTCTTGTAAAGGTGCCTCTCACATAGTAGTTTTGCTGTTTTCTTTTGTCGGTTAGGTCTTTTGTCTTTGGCTCTATAATGCCGTAAGACCCACTACCATTTACGGTCTTGCGCATCCTATCATGGACCTCTGGCCGACCATCTAGACTAATTACTACATTGACAAATTCCTTGTTTATAAAATCTATCATTTCATCATTGAGGTTTAATCCATTGGTGGTTACCGTAAACTTGAATTTCTTGTTATGCTTAGGCTCAAGTTCACGGCCATAGTAGACAAGCCTTTTTACAGTTTCAAAGTTTAGCAGTGGCTCTCCGCCAAAAAAGTCAACCTCTAGGTTTTTCCGTTTGCCTGAATTGGCAACTAAAAAGTCAAGTGCCTTTTTGCCAGTTTCAAAGTCAAGTAGGCCCCTAGCCCCATTAAAATCTCCTGTCGATGCAAAGCAATAGCTGCAGCGCAGGTTACAATCATGGGCAGCATGTAGGCACATGGCCTTTATTACAGGCTCGCCCTTCATCATGGGTATTTCGTCCTCCCATTTTGAAAATAGGATGCCCTCTCTGGCCAGGCTCTCTAGCTCGCTGAGTGCCTCAGTAATTTGCTCTTTACCATACTTGCCTGAAAGGTCTATTTGTATTTTATCGTGGTCAAAGTCTGGACCATAGGGAAGTAGGTCCCAAACCAGGTCATCAATCACATGGACTGCCCCGCTATTTACATCTACTACAAGCTTTATCCCATTAGCTTTAAATCTATGTATCAATTAAAAAACCCCTTTTTTCTAGTGTGAAAATATATAAATCCAATAAAATTTACTCACAGATACTTATATAAAGAGCTAGCCTAACTAACCTTTTAGAGGAATCAATAAATATAGCAGTAGCAAAGTGCTACTGCTATTAGCCTTATGTATTTATAGCTTACTTAATTAAGATATTGGCCTATTTTTCGCAGCTCTGGTTGGCTACTGTACAGGATGTTTTACATGCTGACTGGCAAGATGCCTGACATTCTCCACATCCACCCTCTTTGATACCCTTTTTTAAGTTACCCTTGTGTAATGTCTTTATATGTTTCATGCAAAATTCTCCTTCTCTCAATGCGATTCTTTATATATTATAGCATATTTTTCATTAAGTGAATAGGATTATTTAAGGTTTATTCCAATCGCTCCACCAATTGCACCGGTCACTAGTGCCATGATAGTGTCTGATATGAAAATCTTGTCTAGGCTAACCTTGCCACCAAACAAAAGGCTAATAAGGGAGACCAGACAGATGTATAGAAAACCTGTTATAGCTCCCTTTAGCCACCCCTTAGTATTTATCCTGCGAGCAGCATAAGCTGCTCCAAAGACTATTGAAAATATCCTAATTACCTGTACTACTGGCTGGATAACCGAATCATCTAGGTCTGTAAGCTCCATTACTAGAGAAAAGGCAATAATCAGTACCAGGGTAATTATAAGAGCAAATATTGCCCCTTTTGCTGCATAGCTAATGTCTTGTAACATGGAGTTGTCTTCCACCTTGGCGGTAAATTGATGACTCCTTCTCATTGCTCTCAACTCCCTTAAGACATCTTAGTTTAATCTATGCAGGCAAGGGACTAGATATTACCTTAAGAATACTTAAGCTATTAAATTATAGTAAATAAAGGTTCTATAATAAATGTTGGGGTTACAAATCAGGAGAAATGAAAAGCATAAGCGAAAACCTACTGAGTGAATAAACCATCACGAATATCCACAGGAGGTTTAGCTTATGCTTAATAGTAATTATATCGAAAGTTTATTCGGAATAAAAGGGGCAAAA
>FZPS01000122.1_pt63 | contig 35887 bp, 36 predicted proteins | sample 1817821 | NCBI WGS metagenome assembly FZPS01 (sample SAMEA104158645, study PRJEB21678) | metagenome | place: Germany | collected 2015-04-21 | reverse complement strand
ATCCAGGGGTTTGCATCCTGGAGGACGGACGGCTTTCCACCGGATATACGCCCGGGTACTGCCCCCCCGGTAGGGACGGGGGGAGGAGCGCGGGCAGGGTGGGGGGACGGATGGGAGCGCTCCGTGGGGGAGGGGACGAAGGCCCAGTAGAGTCTGTTAATTTGGAATCGATGACTAGGTAAAGGTGCGTCTCTGTCGCCCCGGTCTCATACGAAGAGTGCGAGGCAACGGTGGGGTTCTGCAGCGCCAGGCAGCCCAGCAGCGGTGAGAGGTTTCGGTCGATGAAAACCGTCGAAAAAAAGCATCGGGGGCTCTGGCCCCCGTTTTTCATCTTCACGCGCCGGTGCTCTCTTCCTCTGGTTTCGGTTTCTTCTCAGGCTTCACGTAGGTGATGGTATGGCGCTCCACCACGTGCTCTACCACCGGCGGGAAGTACTCCCTCTCCATCGTGAGGCTCCCAAACGGGCAGCCCTCGACGCAGTCGCCGCAGGCGATGCACCGCATGCGGTCGATCTCCCAGACCTTCGCCTCCTTCTCGAGACGGATCGCCTCGCAGGGGCATCGCCTTGAGCAGAGCCCGCAGGAGCGGCAGGTGGCCGGATCAAAGGTGACGTGTCCCCTGGTGAGGGGACCTGTCCGTGCCGGCACCGCAGGGTACCGCCGGGTGGCAGGTCCTCTCATGAGGTTCCGGAGGACGGTTCCTGTCATCTCAAAGAGTCCCATTCTTCTCACCTCTCCGCGCAGCTGATGCAGGGGTCGATCGAGAGGACCACGACCGGGACATCGGCGAGCTGGACGCCCGGGAGCATCTTCACGAGCGCCGGGATGTTTGCGAGCGTCGGCGTCCTGATACGGGCGCGGGCAAGGTGTTTCGTGCCGTCGCCCCGCAGGTAGTGAACGACTTCCCCGCGGGGCTGTTCCGCGCGTGAGAAGTACTCACCGTCTGGCGCTCCCTTCACCTTCACGTCGATGGGACCCTGGGGCATCGCATCGATCGCTCTCCTGATCAGATCGATGGAGGAGGAGAGTTCACGGACCCGAACAGCACACCGAGCGTAGCAGTCCCCGGCGGTCTCGACGACTGGCTTGAATCCCAGGTCACCGTAGGCCGCATACCCGGTCTCCCGGAGGTCCACTGCGACCCCGCTCCCCCGAAGGGTCGGTCCCGCCGCCCCGAGGTTGTAGGCATCGTCCTTTGAGAGGACCCCGAGCCCCCGGAGGCGGTACTTTACCGTCTCGTCGTTTAAGAAGACATCGCCGAGATCCCGGCACTCCTCCTCAAAGGGGTCGAGTGCCCGGTGCATCTCATCGAGTTTCTCCTGATCGATATCGCGCCTGACCCCGCCGACCTTGCAGGTGCCCTGGATAACCCGCCCGCCGGTGGTATCCTCGAGCACGTCGAGCACGCTCTCCCGCAGCTGCCAGGATCGCATGAAGAGGTTCTCAAAACCCATCCCGTCTGCAAACAGGCCGAGCCAGAGGAGGTGAGAGTGGAGACGCGAGCACTCCGACCATATCGTCCGGAGGTACCTTGCCCGGTCCGGGACCTCGATCTCCATGATATGCTCAACGCCCTGGCAGTAGCAGAGCGCGTGTATGAAACTGCAGATCCCGCAGATCCTCTCTGTCACGTAGACATACTCGGTGTACTCGCGCTTCTGCACCAGCTGCTCGAGCCCCCGGTGGATGTAGCCGATGGAGGGGACTGCATCCACCACCTTCTCATCCTCAAGGACGAGGTCGAGGTGGATCGGCTCCGGCAGCACCGGGTGCTGTGGCCCGAACGGTACGATTATGCGTTCTGGCATCAGTCGCCTCCCCTTCTTGTGACACTGAAAGGATACTTCTCTGCTGTCTTGATGAACGTCCCCTTGAAGTCGATGTTTATCCCGGTCACCGGGATCCCGAAGAGGTCGTGCAGCTCGTTTTCATAGACGAACGCTCCCCAGTAGATGCCTGAGATGCTCGGGACCTCTTCTTCTGGCCCGACCGTCAGGCGGAGGTTCCGAAACTGGTAGTCCTTATCAAACGAGTAGTTGATCTCGTAGGCCCCACCGATGTCCGTACACCCGATCTGGACGAGACGGTAGCCATCGGCGTGGAGTCCTTCGACCTCTCGTATGAGGTCTTCCAGCGCGACGCTGGTTGTTGTCTGTTCTTCTTTGACCATTACTGTCATGTGCTCTCACCTGCCTCTGCTGCATGTCGCGCTTCCCCTGTCATCTTCTCCCGTTTCTCCTCAAGGATCGCGAGCGCCTTTACGACACCATCGATGATCTGTTCCGGTCGGGCCGCGCATCCCGGGACATAGACATCAACCGGGATGACTTTGTCGATGCCGCCGACGATATTGTAGCACTCCCGGAATATGCCGCCGGTTGCGGCGCAGACGCCGACCGCGATGACTACTTTCGGCTCAGGCATCTGTTCGTAGAGGTTCCTGACCACCGGTCGGTTCTGTGAATTGATCCCGCCAGTGATCAGCAGGATGTCCGCATGCTTCGGGTTTCCGGTGTTGATGATGCCAAACCGCTCCACGTCGTAGAGCGGGGTAAGGCACGCAAGCACCTCGATGTCGCACCCGTTACAGCTGGATGCATCGTAATGAAGGATCCAGGGTGACCGCTTCAGGAATGTCATGGTAATCATGCACCTCCGATCATCATATAGGAGAGGATCGCCAGGTTCGCGATGCCGAGTAACGCTGCGAGCCACCCGCCCTTCAGGGCTGTCTGCCAGCGGACCCGTGCGGTGACGTTGTCGATGAAGATCTCGGCCACGTAGGTGACTGCAACCGCGACAACCCCGATCACCGGGTTCCAGGCAAAGAAGAGGTAGACGAGCCCGAGGAGGAAGATGTTCTCGTACCAGTGGGCGATCTCGATCTGGCCGAGGGTCGGGCCAGAGAACTCTGTCGTGATGCCCTTGACGATCTCCTGGTGCGCGTGGTGCGACGTCGAGATATCGAAGGGAGACTTCCTGAGTTTGATCGCGAGGATGACGGCAAGACCCAGGAAGACGCCCGGAAGGTAGAGGATCGCCGGCACGGTGGTTGCTGCCATATCAGCGACATAGAAACTCCCGCTGACCATGTAGAGCCCGACAGCTGCAAGAATGATCATCGGTTCGTAGGCCATCACCTGGATCAGCTCCCGCTCGGCTCCGATGTGGCTGTAAGGTGAGTGAACCGCGTAGGCCCCGAGCACCAGGAAGACGTGGGCGAGCGTGAAGGCAAAGACGATCAGGAGCAGGTCCCCTCCCGCGAAGAAGAATGCGCCGGAGAGGGCGATGAAGACCAGGTAGGCGACGACGTAGAAGTTCTGCGCCGTGACAACGACGACGCTTTCCTTCTCGAAGAGTTTACCGACGTCGTAGAAGGGCTGCAGGATCGGCGGTCCGACCCTCCCCTGCATCCGGGCGGTGATCTTTCGATCGATTCCGGCGATGAGGCCGCCGGCAAGGGGTGCGAGGATGAGGAAGAGGACTGCGCCTACGATTCCGTTCATAGGGCCACCCCCGCAAGGATCCATGATGCGAGGATCAGGACAGTGCAGACCACCGCTCCTGGCCGGAAGAGCCGTGCCTCGCCGAAGTAGTCGGTAAGGTAGTAGTTCCGTGTCTGGGCCTCCCGGGTCATGCCGAGGGAGCCAGCGAAGCGCAGGTCGGCGGTCGCCGGCCTCCCGCTCATGTAGGCCGGGAGGTGCTTTACGGTCCTCCGGAAGAGGAGGAACGATACAGGCAGGAGCAGGAGCAGGGCCATCATCAGGAGCATGATGGCGATGTTTGCCTGCGCGAGGCCTGTTGTAACTCCGTAGATGGCAAGGACGTAGGGTTCAATCAGCGTCGAGGATATGATCGGGAAGAAGAAGACGGCCGCTACGACAAGGCCGGTGATGATGTAGAGGGGAGCCCAGGGCTCTTCCAGGAATCCCTTCTCGATCCGCTCCACCCCCCGGGTGACCGTTACGAGTTTGCCCATCCACTTTGCCCAGAAAAAGACCGTGACAGCGCTCCCGTAGGCGAGGATGGCGACGAAGATAAGGCCAAAGGGGACCTGGACGAACGCCTCGATCGCCGCCCACTTGGAGATCAGCATGCCAAACGGCGCAAGGAACATGCCCGCGATCCCGATGAACATCATGACTGCCATCTTGGGCATCCGGACGATGAGCCCCTCCATGTCCTCGATATCCCTGCTTCCAATCCGGTGCTCGATCGCGCCGGTCCCGAGGAAGAGGAGTGATTTCGCGACGGCGTGGAAGACGATCAGCAGGATGGCCGCCCAGACGAGCATGTGGGTTCCGACACCTGCACAGGCGGCAATCAACCCGAGGTTTGCTATCGTCGAGTAGGCGAGGACCAATTTTGCGTTGTTCTGGGATATCGCTATCGCGGATGCGACGATGAAGGTCACCCCACCAACGAGTCCGATCGAGAACCCGGCGAACGTTCCGGCGAAGATCGGTGCGAACCTGACCAGGATATAGACACCAGCCTTGACCATGGTGCTCGAGTGGAGCAGGGCTGAGACCGGCGTCGGGGCCACCATCGCCCCGAGGAGCCAGGAGGAGAACGGCATCAGGGCAGCCTTCGTGATGCCGGCAAACCCGATCAGGACAGCCGGTACCAGGATAAGGGTGGTGTCACCCGAGGCGAGCACCCGGGCAAGATCGATGCCGCCGCTCGCCGGATCGGTCGCGGCAAGGTAGATGAGCGCCGCAACGAACGCAACCCCGCCGAGGAGGTTCATCACCAGGGCGCGGAAGGCGTTCCGTGTCGCCTCATCGGTCTCCGAGTAACCGATCAGCAGGAAGGAGCTGATGGTGGTGATCTCCCAGAAGAAGAAGACCCACATGAGGTTGTTGGAGAAGACGAGGCCGAACATCGCGGCGATGAAGGCAAAGGTGACGAAGAAGAACATCCCCTGCCGATCACGCACCTCCGGGTGGTGGTGGTGATAGGTCTCCATGTACCTGACCGCGTATACGGCTATGAGGCTCCCGATGATCCCGATGATCAGGGCCATGATGATGGAGAACTGGTCGATGAAGAGGTTGTGAGCCGCCTGAAGGTTCTCCGGGAACGTCATCTCAAGATACACGATCAGCGCTGCCTGCACAACGGCCAGCGCGATTGCCGGGTAGTTCCTGAACTTTGCGCCCATGTAAATGATGAAGAGCGCAAGCACCATCTCGATGGCCAACATGGCGAGGCCTGCCGCCTCCGAAGGCGCGGCAAAGTAGACCGCGCCTTCGAACGCATACTGCACCAACAGGTATATCGATGCCCCACCGATTGCCAGAGCGGAGAGGGCGACCACCGCGTAACGCAACGTCGTTCGCTTCACGAACAATAAAAGACATGCGACGAGGATGGGAAATAGTATAAGGAAGAGCAGTGTCTGCACTAAAGTCCCTCGTAGGGTAACTATGCTCTACTTACATAATTAATCATTCCAAATGGGCCCGGCGAGGTATCGGCCGACAGATACCCGATGGTGGCCCCGTACAGGGGTGAGGCGAACCAAACGGCTGGACGTCCGACCCGAAGACCGGATCTTCGCCACTACCTGCCTGCAGTTTTGAGGCACAAAATCCTGTCCTGTGTCTGAAAGCCGCGCAGAAATAACTTGAGAAGAGATGGTGAGTTCTTTGACGGCATTCATCCCACGACTGAAGTCGAGGGCATTCTGCCTGTTTCCTTCATAACATTCCACACGGTCTTTGCGCGATAACCTCTGCGGGTCCTGCAGCCTCCCCGACAGAACGTCATCTCATCTCCCGCCTGATCGTCATCCTGATCAGAGATGATGGGCTCGGCCGGCCAGCCACTTCACCCAAGCAGGTGGGCGAGGAGTCTTCCGGCAAGGCTCCGGGAGAGGGCGATGGCGTGTTCGGTGCAGATCTCATGGCAGCAGTAGCATCTGATGCAGCGCGAAAGGTCGATCGCTGCCCTGCCCTCGGTGACGGTGACGGCGTGCATCGGGCAGATTCGCTCGCACTTTCCGCATCCGATGCAGACTTCCCTGATCACGCCGGGCCGGGGAGCGTAGGTTTTCCCGAACCCCTGCGTAATGGCGGTGGTCACCCGCCGCCAGACGCCCGTCCTGCCCCTGGTATAGGTGGAGGGTTTCTGGAAATCGGGGACCACAAACTCCGCCGGGTCGTCGCCGACCGTCCGGACAGTTGCGGGATCGATGAGGCCGCGCCCGGCCGCGCTCCTGATGCTCCCGATCTCGAGCGGTTCCATGCCGATGAGCCGGGCAAGGACGGTGTCGACGGCCGCAGGTTCGCTTCCGGCGAGGATCACCCCGATCTTCCGGGGGCTCCCTGCCTGCGGCCCATCTCCTTCCATCGCCATGACTGCGTCCACGACCTGGAGCCGGGGCTTCATGCACTCGTTGAGGTCGATGAGCATTTCCCCGAAGGCGTACTCATCCTGGAACCTGAAGTGGAAGACCGACTTCTCGAGCCCGGGGATGAGCCCGAAGAGGTTCTTCGTGGCACCCGTCATCCGGGTCCACATGTGGGTCTTCGCCTTGGAGACGACCACGATCGCGTCGGCCTCTATCGCCGGGGTGATAATGGAGAACTGCTTCATTACTTCGCCCGGAGGGTACGAGACGGTCTGGTAGCTGGTATCGTAGTTCAGGGTGGCACCGGTCTCCTCAGCCACTGCGGTATACCTGGCCCGCGTGTATGCCCGTCGCAGGTTCGCCTCGCTGTAGACGATCCCGGCTCCCGGGCTGTCGCCGATGATGACCTGACACCCGTGCTCCACGAGGAGACGAGCGACGGCGGCGACGACCGTCGGGTGGGTGGTGACACACCGCTCTGGCTCCTGACCCTGCAGGAGGTTTGGTTTAAGGAGCACCTTCTGCTCCGGAGATACGAACCTCCCTATGCCGCCAAGGAGGTCGACCGCGCGTCTGACGGCTGCATCGACCTCGTCCCGATCATATCCTCCGCACCTGGCGAGGGCGACAGTCGCGTCCCGCTCGAGTGGTTGCACCTTATTCCTCCCCGAGGCGGATGAGTGCCTCCCTTGCCGCGAGCATCGCCGCCCCCTGTTTGGTTCGGGCTTCTCCCTTCCCGAGGGGGACCCCGCCGACGATCACCCGGGCGACCCAGATCGGGCAGTTTCCCGGGCCGGTCTGACGGTAGTCATACGCGAGCCTGCCGAGGTCTTTCCGGGCGACGTACTCCTGGAGCCTCCCCCGGTAATTCCTCCGGGTGTTGCATTCTGCGATCTCATCCTCAAAGATCGCGAGCACCACCTCCTTCGCCACGTCGAGGCCGCGGTCGAGGTAGATGGCGCCGATCAGCGCCTCTAACGCATCGGCTATGATAGAGTCGGTCAGCGCCTGCCCCCTCCTCCTGATGGCACTGTCGATACCGAGCTCCTGTTCGAGCACGATATCGGCGAGTTTTGTGTTCCTGGTCACCTGGAGCCTCCGGTTCATCTCGCCGGGTGGGAGGTTGTAGGCGTCGTAGAGGTGGTCGGCGATGATGAAGTCGAGGACATAGTTTCCCAGGAATTCAAGCCTCTCGTTATCCTCTATCGGTGTTTCCTGATACTCCCCCCTGTTTGCGTATGACCGATGGGTCAGCGCCCGGTCGTAGAGGGGGAGGGCGCCATCAGTAACATCGGTGATCCCGAAAGGGGGTCGGGCGAGGAGCGCGCGTAATTCTGTCTCCCGGTCGTGGTCGGCGGGCTCCGGGGGGCCAGGGCGTCTCCGCCCGAAGAGGCCGCTGGTACAAAGTTTTTCTCTGATGGTGGAGAGTCTCATGGTCGCCTGGTGCAGGGGCGTCCTGCTATTGCTCTATAGAATGGCTCTCATCATTCGCGATAAACCTTTGCCGGGACGGCCGTGCACAGGGTAACCTTTTCGTTGCCTGTGCAAGAGATCTCCTTCTGTGTCCTGGTCTGTGACGGGTCAGTGTGCCGAGAGCGCCTACCTTGATATCGAGTTTGGCTACGTCTACGGTACCTGCCGGGGGGTCATGATGCCGGTCGAGATCGGGGTGGTCATCCACCGGCCCGAGGATGACAGCGTCCGGTATCTCGGGGAGCAGTTCCGCTACGACGTCGATGTTGAGATCTGGAAGAAGGTGACCGATCCCTGCGGCAAAACCATCGGTGTTGCGACGACCGTGGCGAATATGAGCCGCGATGAGTACGGAATGGCCTACGACCACTCTTTCCGCGTTCCCGAGAATGAGGTTCTGACAGCCAGGGAGATCGCCCGGAGGGCCTTTGCCGACCTCCGGGTCTTCATGGAGTCTCTCCTCTCGACAGCGGATATTGGTGAGGTTGTCGTCTTTGCAGCGCATATGGAGCGGATGGCCTTCCGCGCCGCAGGGGTCTCGCTCGACGGGTGCAGCCTTGTCGACCTCCAGCGGGAGATCCGGCGGCGCCTCGGGATGAAACAGGTTCTCTCCCTCTCCCGCCTCGCCCGGCTCATCGACTTCTCAGCCGGGGGCTCCACGGTTGCCTCACGGCATTTCAGGTACCCGGTTTCCCTGGAGTACCGCCACTTTCTGGACGTCCACCGGGGGATGGGGGACGCTGTCCGGACGTTTCTGCTCGCGCGGGAGTTCCAGGAGAGGTTCCCCGACCTTGAGGCCCGCGTCAGGGCGCTCGTGGATTCCTGCAAGAATGGCGGGTGATGGAGGGGTGGATTGGGCGCTCCGGGCAACCGGAGGCTCCCACTCCCGTTGTTGTAGCCTGAGGATACTGGACCTCTTCACCTTATCTTACGCGAAAGGGGGTGCGATTGCATCTCTGTTGCTACCGGCGAGGTTCAATCGCGGTTCCTGGCGAATCGCCCCTGCCCACGAGTGAGCCGGGTTGGCTGGAGCGGAGTGTTCTCCGCCTCACCGAGATAGCAGTGGACCGCAGGAGGCATCGCGCCGGGGTGGGGGAACAGTGTGTGGTGATCCCACGGCCTGGTACTGTGCTGGTTATTGAGAATCGATGCATCATTGGATGCATGGTTTCAGCAGGACCATCCTCAGGGGCCGTTCTTCAGTGGAAGCGCTGCTCCCGCTCCCTGCACCTGCTGTTCAGGTAGAGGTTTGCGACTCCCGGATCAGCACACGCGGCATGGTCAGTACGACCTCAACCTCAGTACCGTCGTGGATGCTGCTGGTGCCTGCGGGGACGTGCAGGTAAGCGTTTGCCCGCACGGCCGTCATCTGCGTCCCGGCTCCCTTAGGCAGGGGGGTGGCGATGTAGCGGTCGCCGGCGCTGGCCCGCGATACCGTGAGAAAGACAAATTCATCGAAACCTGGATCGCTCAGGACTGTCCTTGTGAGACGGGCGCGGAGGCGCTCCCCATACCGGGCGAAGAACCCCCACCTGGCAAGCAGGGGGAGGGCGAGCTCCCGTATGACTGTCATGGCAGCGATCGGGTAGCCTGGCATCCCGATGACCGGTTTGCCGTCGATCCGTCCGACGATCGCCGGCTTCCCGGGTTTCATGGCGATACCGTGGACGAGCACCTCACCGAGGTCGGCGACGACACTGGCGGTGAAGTCCCGGGTGCCTGCCGAGGAACCGGCAGAGATCAGGAGGAGATCGTTCTCCCTGATGCCCTTTGCGATCGCCTGCCGAAGCAGTCCGGGGTCGTCGTGGACGATGGGGTAGCGGGTGCAGGTTGCACCCGTTTCACCGAGCCATGCCGCCGCAACAGCGGTGTTGCTCTCGATCACCTCTCCCGGGCCCGGGACCTCGCCAGCCGGGACCACCTCGTTTCCTGTCGGGATGAGCCCGACCTTCACCGCCCGTACATCGATCGCGGTAATCCCATAGGTGAGAAGCGCCCCGATGTCGGGGGGGCGTATCAGGTGCCCGGCCGGGAGGATCATCTCCCCGCTCTGGATCTCCTCTCCAGCGGGATGGATATGCTCCCCGGGCGATGCGGCCCTGCGGGTGCACCAGGCACCGTCTCTCCCGGTGATCTCCTCAACCATGACGACCGCATCGTAGCCGGGAGGGATCGCGTTTCCGGTGTTCACCCTGAAGGGGTCTCTGAGCGGGACCGGGTTCTCGTCGGCTGCACCGGCAGTCTCGCTGCTCACGACGGCAAAACCGTCTCTTGCAGCGATGTCGGTTGCCGGGATCGTCAGCGGCGAGTGGATGGCAGTCGCCGTCACCCGCCCGGCAGCCCCTGCCACCGGGACCCTGACAGTCCGATCCGGGCGCGGGAAGGCAGCCTGTATCATATCCCGGACCTCTGCAAGCGGTCTCAGCAGAAGACGCTCCCTCACCATAGCGTCACGTCTACCTCGCACCCAGCCTCGAGCCCCTCACATCCCTGGGGGATCCTGATGAACCCGTCGCTCTGCACCACGGTGTTTAAGAGACCAGACTTCCCGAAGAGTGGTACCGCCTCATCCCCGAGGAGTTTGACCCTGACGTACTCCTCACGTCCCTGCTCCGAGGAGATGCTCTGGATGAGTACCGCCTTTTGTTTTGCCTCCCGGCGACTGGTGCACCCGGTGAGCGATTGCAGGAGGGGACCTGCAAGCACCGCAAGAACGACCCTCGTTGAGGCCGGATGGCCAGGAATGCCGATGACGGGCGCACGGCCGATCTTCCCGATGATCGTCGGTTTCCCGGGCGCCAGTGCTATCCCGTGGGCGAGCACCTCGCCAAGCGACCCGATCACATCGGCCACAATATCCCGGTCGTCCTTTGAACTCCCTCCGCTGATCAGGAACGCGTCGCACTCGTCGAGCGCCGATGAGAGGAGGGCTGCGAGGTCTTCAGGGTTGTCCCTGACGATATCGTAGTACCGCGGAATGCCTCCCCGCTCCTCGACGAACGCCCCACAGAGGTAGGAGTTGACGTCGTGGACTTCACCTGCCGCGGGGATCTGGTCCAGTGGCACCAGTTCGACGCCGGTCGGGATGATCCCGATGACCGGTCTCTTCCTCACCGCTACCCGGGATACCCCGATCGCAGCAAGCACGCCGATGTCCTGGACGTTCAGGAGTTTCCCGGCCGCAAGCACACCTTCACCGCGGGCGTAGTCCTCGTCGGCACGGATGATGTTCTCGCCGGGGGAGACCTGGCGACCCACAAGAACCGCCGTCCCGAGGTCCTGGCAGTACTCAAGCATCACGACGGCGTCCGCTCCTTCGGGGAGGAGACCGCCGGTCGGGATGTAGGCACACTCGCCAGACCTGATCGAGATGCCGACTCCTCCCCGGCCCATGGCAACCTTCCCCACCCTCGTGAGCGGGATCGGGGCCGCTTCTGATGCCCGGACGGTATCTGCGGAGTTCACCGCAAAACCGTCCTTGATCGAGCGGTCAAAACCCGGTATATCGTTATCGGCCCGGACATCCTCCGCGAGAACACGACCATACGCCGCGGTCAGTGGCACGAACTCAGTCCCGACAACCGGAGAGATCTGGTTGATGAGGTGGATAGCCTCGGTCACCGGGATAAGATGAAGAAACTCCGTCATCTCTTCAGCCAGCCTCCGGACGTGCCATCAGGCACCCTGTGGTGTCGAGGCAGGGTGAGGTGGATCGCTAATAATCTCATGAATTTCGTGAAGGGGCAGCCCAGAATATGCGGGGTTCCGCGTCTGGGGCCATAAAAAAAGTTAAATTCTGGTGTAGAGGTTTGCATACACCGTCTTGCCTTTGGAGACCGGGTGGCGTTCACCGAGGTCCCCGATATGGTGGGCGAAGAGGGCTTTCTCACCATCGACCTCCCGCTCAACCTCGCCGATCAGCTTGAACCCGGGGAGCGGGTTCTCGATTGTGCCGTAGACGTAGATGTCACCTTTCACCATCTGCCCGCCGACACGGCCTTTGGCGTTCCCCTTGATGATGACGGTGCCGCCTTCGCCGTGGGTGGAGACGTGAATGTCTGCATCGCCGCCGATGATGATCGTCCCGCCGTTGATGAACGTGGCCGTATCGTTACCGACGTTCCCTGCAACCCGGATCAGCCCGCCCTGCATACCGCGCCACTCGCCGCGGGGTGATGAACCCAGGTGGTGCCCGGCGTTGCCGTCGATTATCAGCTCGCCGCCTTCCATCCCGATGCCGCAGAAAGAGTCGACGTTTCCTTTCACGTGGATCTTTCCGCCTTTCATCCAGCCGCCGATGTACATGTCGGCGTTGCCTTCGATGACGATCTCGCCTGCGGTCATCTGCTGGCCGATCCGCTTTACCCGGGTACAGTCCCCACGGAGGACGATCTTCGTCTCGGCTGCGGTCGCTCCGCCATCGCCCTCAACAGTGAAGTATTTCCCGAGCGGGCTTTTAAGTTTGCCCTCCCAGACATCGAGGTTGGCGATCTCGGCGGCCTTCTTTCCTGCGAAGTTGTCTGGAGTGATATTCTGCCCCTCTAGGTAGAGCTCAGGGGGGTTTGTCAGGGTGAGAGTTACTGTCTTCATCTTCTAATCACCTTATTGGGTCGCATCGACCTCGATCGCGCGTGGGTTGTGGAGGTGTTCATCGAAGAGCCTGTAGTTCTCGAGTTCCACACTGTAGTGCCTGAGGAAGTGCTCGTAGATGTCTCTCTGCACCTGCGCGTTCTCCGGGACCTTCACGTCGACCCAGACGGTCCGCTTCGCGGGTTCTGAGACGACTTCGCCGTCCCGGACGGTCACGACACCGTCCTTGAGGAGGTACGCGCACCTGGAGAAGGCCTTCTCGATCATCTCTGGATCGGAGGGCATATCCTCGGGGTTGAGGGCGTAGATGGCGACATTGGCGTCCATGCCCGGAGCAAGCCCGCCGTAGGTGTTGCTGATGCCGAGCGCCTTTGCCGGTCCCGCCCTGGTCATCTGCGCGATCTCATACAGCGTGAGTTCACGGTCGATACCGTCTATAGAGGTGGCGTCAATCGTCCGTTCAAGCCACTTGAACGTCTTCATGGTTGCGTCACGTGCCGCACGGCTCATCAGCCACTTTATGACCCGCGGGTAGCGGATGAACGGCCCGGCGTTCGGGTGATCGGTGCTGATGAATGTCCGCATCGGGTCTTTGGAGAGGAGCGCAAGTTCCAGACCGATGGCCCACTGGATGGTGCAGACCTTGACGGTCGGGCTGTAGATGTAGGGGACGACCCCGGCAGCGGTCTCGAGTTCCACGTCGGTGTTTGCCCATTTCAGGTTGTTGAGGGCCCGGAGGTGGTGCTCAAACGGCCCGTCCGCGGTCATGGTCGTGGTCTCATCAAGGGTCACCGCACCAAGGTCGATGGTGATGTTGTCGTGTGCGTTCACGTAATCCATGATGACGTCGGCCTTGGACTCGAAGTTCCTCCAGGAATCACCGCCATAGGAGTCGAACTGAATGTGCGTGACGTGCAGCACCTGCTCCCGTCCGAAGTTGTTCTTTGCGGTGTAGCCCTCAGCGAGTTTGAGCGAGTCGAGGGTGTCAGTGTAGTTGCCCGGGTTTCCGAGGTTGTTGCAGTGCAGGTGCACCGAGTGGGGGAGGCCCAGGTGCTCGTTCGTCTCGATGAGGCCGGTCACAATCTTTGCCGGCGTGATATCGAAGTAGGGGACCGGGTCATGGATGTTCTCACAGTTCAGTCCCCATCCCCAGGCCTCGGTACCGCCGGGGTTCACGACTTTGATGCCGAACCCGCGGGTGGCCCGCAGGAGCCAGGCTGTGTATGCAGCGTTGTTCTCGATCTCGTCGTTCTTGAGGTACTCGAGGGTGAACCAGTTGTTCCCGAAGACCGGCATCGCGGAGTTATCGATGATCGGGGTGTCGCGGATCTCCTCGTGGACGTGCGGGGAGTGGAGCGGGGGCATCGCCGCCTCGTTGACGTAGACGTAGCCCATTCGGGCGTAGTCGTAGCCGGTCTTGAACGTGGAAGGGACCGAGAAGCCCATCTCCATGCGGCTGCATCGTTTGAGAGGGCTCTTGAAGAGTTTGTCCTCAGGCCGGAAGAGCCGGCCGACGTTCACCTTTGGTCCGACAACGTGAGAGTGGATGTCAATCCCGCCCGCCATCACGGTCATACCGGCAGCGTCGATGACCTCTGGGTTCTTAAGAGCGTTCGTCTCGACAATCTTGCCATCCTTGATTCCGATATCCATCCGGTCTCCTTTGACCTCCTGCAGGGGGTCAAAGACAAACCCGTTCTTGATTATTAGTTCACTCATGGATCATTCCCCCGCACGGACGCCTTCAGGCACGGCCTTTGCGGGCGCCTTTGCGGCGTCCTCAGCTTCCAGTTCGCAGAGCCTCTGGTAGATCCGCTCGAAGAGTTCCTCGTCGCTCGGGACGCCTTCGGGTGCATCGATGACCTTGCGGTACTGGATCGGGACGTTGTCCATCCGATAGACGATGCCCGGAACCTCGACACCGACGATTCCCACCGGGATATGGAGGTCCGAGATCTCGGTTGCCATGTTGGGGTGGGGGTCGATGGTGATCCAGGGATGTTTCCTGAGGTGTTTGACGGGTTCGATCGGGAAGTGGGCGGCGGCATCGGTCGCCACATTGAAGAAGGCGTCCACTTCGTCTCGCATGGCGAGGTCGACGGAACTCGTCTCGCCCGGGTTCATGTGGGCGATATCGCGTTTGGTCAGGTCCAGGCAGTAAGGGAACCCGTATTGCCATGACCAGACCACGCCCGGCCCGGTGATGTTGTAGTGGCCCCGCATCGCCATGATCGTCCACTTGGTGAAGTCGTTGAGGTCACGGGTCAGGCTGATGGCGATGTCCACGTTGTGGTTCCGGCCGTCAGAGTGGCAGAGTCCCATGCCGTAGAAGATGGTGCCGAACCGCGCCTTCTTCATGATCTCGACAGCCTCAACGATCTGTTCCTTCTTGATCCCGGCAACCTCGTCGGGGATATCGTGGCCCCGGAGGACGGTGCGGAATGCGTTGAAGAGATCGTAGTCGTGTCCCTGTTTCACCTGCAGGTAGATATCAGCCACTTGGGCGGTGTCGGTGTGCCGGGGGTCGATGACGATGATCTTGCGGCCTGTGTGACCCTTGCCGGTGAAGAACCCGCGGGGGAAGATCGAGTAGCGGGACATGTGCCGTGGGTGAGCGTGAGCCGGGTTAGCGCCCCAGTAGACGATGACGTCGGCCCGGTTCTTCACCTCACCAAGGGTGCAGCTCGGGTAGCCGTTGTCGAATATGGCGAGGAACGAGCTCCCGTGACAGATGGACGCACAGTTGTCGATCACGGCACCTGCTTTCTCGGCGACCTTGGCTGCAGCGGCCATACCCTCGCAGTTGGTCGAGCCAAACCCGTACATCAGGGGTTTCTTCGCGTTGTAGAAGACCCTCGCTGCGTAATCGATTGCCTCGTCGTAGGAGATCTCTTTATAAGTGCCATCCGGCTGGCGGAGGCGGGGTAGTGTGTGTCTCTCGCCGCTTGTGGCACGGTGGAAGACTGTGCTTCCGATGATGCAGGCATTCTCAACCTCAAGGATCTTCTTCCCGTCGTCAGAGACGGTCACGACAAGGTCGTCACAGCAGACGCCGCAGAATGGGCATCCAACATTCTCAATCTTTTTTACCATTACTGTTCACCTCTCCACATCCCGACGGCGCTCTGGACGAGTTCGAGCGTGCTCTTGCGCCTCTCGCCTTCAGGAGCGGGTTCGACTGTTACTGGGAATCCGCTGTACTGTGGTTCCCCGGTTGCCTGGGTCCGCGGGGGGACTATCTGGTTTGCATAGACGCCCTGCGGGATGAACGCAAGACCGGGGTAGAGCGACTGACGCCCCTTGACGGCCTTGACAACCACGCTTCCGCACTCGCTCGTCACCTTGACGAGCTGGTTCGGGATCAGGCCAAGCGCCCTGACGTCATCGTCGTGCATCTCGATGATAGAGCAGGCCTCGAAGTACTCCGGGGTCATTTTGCCCGATACTATCCCAACGCCTTCGTCTACAGAACGCTGGGTGATCATGGTCAACGTAATCTTCTTCGCCATGTTTTTGCCTCGATGTGATTGACGGGGCCGATCCCCCTAACCTCCAGGAGGATCGGCCCCGGTGAATGGTGCCCTGAAGAGACCCCTTGTTCGGGTCTTTGTGTTGTGAGAGATATCCACCAGACTCGTTGTTCGGATTGCTGGAGCACTGCCAAGAACCGCGGGATACGCGCAGGGAGGTGCTGCCAACCCGGGGTGGACTGAAGCTCTCCTGGCGGAGCACCGGATAGATCATTTCATCATAACTTGTAACGATTTCTATTTAACCATTCCGTATTTGCAAGGATGACCGGTTGGCTAAATTCACTCCAATTAGTTAATTCGGTAAACTTTACCCTTTTCATAATAGGTCGGGATATGTTGCGTAAACGTCGCGAGATTGAACGTGTTTTTGCTGACCACCTAAATGTTTCTGGTTTGGGATCTGATTAACTCCGGCGTACGAGGATCGTCTGGATGGGTGTAAGTACCTGATCTCATGACCCCTCTGATGCCCGGAAAGCGCAGGTGGTGCGGAGTGCCCTCCTGGTTGTTCCAGTATGGTATGCCTCTGAAGCCCGCAGGGCACCATGTTGTGGTCTTGAGGACTTTTTTGTGTGGTGGTTTTTCAATTGGCCGCTCGCGTTGCAGGAAACGGGGTGTCACCCAAAAGAGACGATCATGAGGCTTGTGTCTCATGCTGCGCGAGTGAAAAACACCTCCCTCGTTTCATCGCGTGCGGCGGGTCGTGGCCTATCACCCCTGCTGGAGGCCGGGGTTGGGCTGCAATCTTTCGGGGATAGCATCTCATGATACTTCCACTGAAGTCGGGGGAGGAGTCACACGTGGTGGTCCACTTCCACCGCGTGGAGAGGCTGCACATGCGAAAGCGGCCTTTCCCCCGGGCCTGCCGGCGAACGCCCTATATCGCAATACTCCCAATACTATCGCAGAACACCGGGAGGAGTTTTGCGGTATGACAACCGGCGGTCGGATCATCATGCACGTGGACATGGACAGTTTCTTCGCTTCAGTGGAGGTCAGTCGCGACCCATCCCTGGCAGGCATGCCGGTGATTGTGGGTGCCGACCCGAAGGGAGGGGCGGGCCGTGGGGTTGTGAGCACCTGTTCCTATGAGGCGCGCCGTTACGGTGTGCACTCGGGTATGCCCATCTCCCGGGCGTACGCCCTCTGCCCGCACGGCGTCTACCTCCCGGTGAACCGCCCGCTCTACTCCCGGATATCCGGGGAGATCATGGCTATCCTCAGCGAGCGTGCTGACCGGTTCGAGCAGGTGAGCATCGACGAGGCCTACCTTGATGTTACCAGTACCGGGAGTTTCCCGGCGGCGGCGATGCTCGCCGCCACAATCAAGCAAAAAATCCGGGATATGGAGGGGCTCACCTGTTCCATCGGCATCGCTCCGGGGAAGGTCGCGGCAAAGATCGCATCCGACTACCAGAAACCTGATGGTCTGACGGTCGTCTGTCCGGGCAGGGTCGCGGAATTCCTCGCCCCCCTGCCGGTAGGAAAGATTCCTGGAGTCGGGAAGAAGACTGGCGGTGACCTGGGCGGGATGGGCATCCTGACCGTCGGGGATCTGGCACGTTGCGATGTCCAGACCCTCATCGCCCGGTTTGGGAGGTCGGGTATCAGGCTACACCGTCTCGCCCGCGGCATCGACGATGGAGAGGTGCAGGCCAGGGAGGGGTGTAAATCCGTCTCCCGGGAGACGACGTTTGATGAGGATACATCTGATCCGGAGGTCCTCTCGGCGGCCATCGCCGACCTTGCGGACGAAGTTTCCGAGGCGCTCTCGGTCGGCGGCCTCAGGTGCCGGACCGTGACGGTTAAGGTCAGGTACCGGGGGTTTGAGACGCACACCCGGTCCCGGACGCTGGACCGGTTCACAGAAGACCCTGATGTGATCAGGCGGGTTGCATGCGATCTCCTCATATCGTTTCTCAGGGGCACCGAGATCCGGCTTCTCGGGGTCAGGCTCTCGGGACTCGAGGATGGGCGCACCCGGCAGACTTCGATTGACGAGTTCCTCGCCCCCTGATGGGTCGCGCCCGGGCGAGCTCCGGGAGATATGCCTTACTACATAGCCCGGGGAGGCTTCGCGTGCAGCAGGTCGATGATCCGCTTATCTTGTATCCCGACAGAGATCGTCTGAAGTGACCATCGACATCCAGCTTCGCCTCGATGCATTCGACCGCACGCAGCCTCCTCTCTGCGGCGACCGGCCCGACCGGAACGGTTACCGACGGCTCTGCTACCAGTGTCCTTTTGCCGCGAGGAGCGAAGGCCTGGTCTACTGCGAACGATTTGTGACCCCCATCCGGGTGCGGGAGAAGTATGCTCTGGGGGGATGGAAAGAGATGCGCACCGCTGTCCTTGAACGCGACGGACAGCGGTGCGCCATCTGCAGCGGAGAGCAGGGTCTCCACATCCACCACATCGACCTGGACCCGACAAACGATGCCCCGGCAAACCTCATCACGCTCTGCAGCATCTGCCATGCCCGGGTGCACACCGACCTCCGCCGGGAGGGAGGTGCCGGGCGGGTGGCGCGGGTGATGGCGGCAGTGCGGCGGCGGGAGTGACTCGCATACACGCTACTTCAAGGCGTGGAGGGTAACGCTCAAATTCGGTAGACGGGGGCCATTCCGTGGTACTCCTGGCCGGTCTCTGCAGTCAATGGTCCCGGTCTGTCCGGGAGATTCACCCGGGGCAGGGTTTTTCCCGGGGTATCACCACGCACTGTCCCGGGCGTGATATCCACCATGGTTCACTCTGACTGCTATGGTGGGTGAGACCGGGAGGAATCGCGGTCTGGCACCCCGTCGTGGGTGGGGGACGATTCACCAGGACCAGGATCAGGTCTCTGGCGATGTCAATGGGAATGCATATGGCAGGTTAGCGCCGGTGGGGGTAGACCCCCGTAACCTGTATGCCTCTTGAGGGACATTGGTAAGAGGAGATCATCATGCCGACCGATATCGTCATTCTGCTGGATGGCCGCCCGTTCGAGGCGGAGCTCTTCGATACCCCAACCGCTACTGAGATCCTCCGGGCGCTCCCGATCGACGCTGTCCCCGAGGAGTGGGGGGATGAGTTCTATTTTCCGATCCCGGTAGCATTGCCGCCTGACGAGACCGCTACCACCCGGGTTAACGCCGGGGATATCGGTTACTGGCCGCCGGGCCGGGCGGTTGCGATCTTCTATGGTCCCACGCCCCTGAGCATGGATGACCGTCCGGTGCCGGCAAGCGCGGTGAACCTGGTGGGAAGGCTCACCTGTGATCCGGTGACGCTCCGCGGCGTACGCGGCGCCCGGCACGTACGCATGGAGCGACGGTGAGTGCCGTACTCGAGGATGGGGGAATGGTTATATTGTATGCGTGCTACCAGTAGCGTGACCACGGGGGATGTCTGGAATGGGTCTTACAGGAAAACTCTTCGGAAAGGGCGAGTCAGAAGAAAATTGGGTTAGCCCTGACTCTGATAGATCCGTGAGCCAGAAAGCGCTCTCTCTTGCCCGGCAGGGGCGTTTTCGCGAGGCGATTGCCTGTTTTGACCGGGTGCTCGAACGCGATCCAGAGAACGTGAAGATGTGGAACAACAAGGGCGTCTTCTTTGATATTCTCGGCAGAGATGAGGAGGCGCTGGCCTGCTGGCAGAAGGCGCTCTCCATCAACCCGGATTTTGCTCCTGCCTGGGTCTCCCGCGGGATGTTACATCGGCGTCGCAACCGGCTCGAGGAGGCGCTGGCCTGCTATGACCGTGCCCTGGAACTCGACCCTGACTCCGCGGTCGCCTGGTACAACCGGAGCGGTGTCTTCGTCGCGATGCGCAGGCTGGATGAGGCGATCACCTGCTACGAGCGGACGCTTTCGATCGATCCGCATTTTGTGGCGGCCTGGATCGACCTTGGCTACGCATACTTCCTCCAGCACCGGCTCGAGGAGGCCATCACCTGTTACGATCGGGCCATCGCCGACGATCCCGGGAACGTCCGGGTCTGGAGCCTGAAAGGGGGTGCCCTGTATGCGCTCGGGGAGTACCGGCAGGCGCTCACCTGTTTTGACCAGGTGCTCTCGATCGACCCTGAGTATGCTGCTGGATGGAGCATGAAGTGCAGCGTCCTCTACCATCTCGGCATGTATCGCCACGCGCTTGCGTGTGCCGATAAGGCGCTTGAGATCAATCCCTCCTGCGAACTGACCGCACAGGCCCGCAAGATGCTCCTCTCTCTCATGGCAAAGTGGTGATGCGCTCCGGCGGGTTCTGGTCTCCCGGAAACGCTCCTGCCTGCGGGTCAGGCAGTCCTCATCCCCCGGCTGGCATCTGATGCCATCCAGCCAGAGACCGGGCAGGATCTCTTCCCCCGGCGTGCTTGTTGATGTTCAATCGATTGCATGCGGACCGATATCATCAACTCTCCCGATGGCGCAGGACGCAGTGGTATGAAACTTTGAGGTCATCGGTGAAGGCCGTGAAGCGGATCCTGAAACTTCTGAAGGGAGAACGCCCGGGTATCATCATCCCATGGCGACGGATATGAGAGCGGATCTGGAGGCTGTTTGTGCTATAGTCAGAGATGGCCTCCCGGACCGAGATCCTGGTGGAATGCGGAGGACTTCGCCTGATAAGATCGGATTCATCTGCGGTTCTCTGCATGGAAGCGATGAGAATGGATCAGGTCCCGGAATGGATGTACTTTTGGTCGGGGGAGTTCTCGGAGACTGAGATCGGGGATCCAGCGGCAAAACAAGGATGGATGCCTGGCGGGTTTTTGGAGAGGCGCTGATATCCATATCCACCACCTGCTTCCATGGATGAGGGGCATGCTCTCATCCGCCGTTTCGGTGAACGCAACTAGCAATGTATATTTGCGCCCGGAGTCAACGATTGATGATAACGATGGGCAAAAAGCAGGGAAAGAAGGGAAAGAAATCCAGACGCACGGCGCAGAAGCCGCATGACGATGGGGGGAACCTTGATACCGGGGTCGTCGCACCGGCACACTCAGGCGCGTCTCCTCTCGATACGGTCGTGGCGTCCATCAGGACCAGCAGGTACGTCCAGGTCCTCCTCGGACTGACGTTCGTCGGGTTTATCCTCCGGTTCTACAACCTCGGTGGGAACTCCCTCTGGCTTGACGAAGCCACAACCCTCATGTTTGCCCGGAAGTCGCTTGCCGGGATCTGGGCAAGCGTCGCCGCGGGAGAGTTCAACCCGCCGCTCTTCTACTGGCTGGAACACGGGATGCTCTTCTTCGGGGAGAGCGAGTTCGTGCTCCGGTTCCTCCCCGCACTCTTTGGTGTCCTGACGATTCCTGTCATCTACCTCATCGGGAAGGAGTTCCGGGACCAGAACGTCGGGCTCATCGCCGCCGCTCTCCTCGCGTTCTCCCCCTTCCATATCTTCTACTCGCAGGAGGCCCGGGCCTACGCCCCGATGCTCTTCTTCTTCTCCCTCGCGCTGCTCTTCTACGTGAGAGCGAGCCGGTCGAACGAGACCCGGTCCTGGGTTCTCTTTGGCATCTTCTCAGCGGTCATCTTCTGGATGCATCTCTACGCCTCTGTCTCCATCGCCGTTTTCATCCTCCATGCGCTCGTCACCCACGCCGGCGAGATCCGGAAGGATCTCCGGAACGCGAGGAATATAGCACTCTCGATCATCGTTTTCATCGTTGCCACCCTCCCCCTGCTCATTGTCGCGGTTAACCTCTTTCTGAAGCTGACGTCATCAGCCCCGACCATCGGTATGCGGGGGCTCGACGTCATCTATCTGACCCTGCTCCAGATCTCGGGATATAGCGACCTTATCCTGGTGCCCTTTGTCATATTCTTCCTGATAGGCGTCGCCTACACCTGGCGCGAGGACAGGAACGGGGCGCTCCTCCTCATTTTCATGTTGGCCATCCCTCTGGGGCTAACCGTTATTTTATCCTCACGGATGCCGATGATGCCGCGGCATCTCGCCTTCCTCCTACCAGTTTACTTCGTCGGCATAGCATCATCGTATCCAGCGCTCTACGCCCTCGTCCAGGACAAAAGAGCGGTCTACCTCGTCATCGTGGCGGTGTTCCTGATCAGCACACCCTTCCTTGCGACCTACTACACGACACCGCAGAAGAACGACTGGCGGGGGTTCTCCGTGGAACTTGCCGGGATGACAGGAGAGGGTGACCTCGTCGTCGTGTTGCCGCCGTATATGGCGCAACCGCTCGACTACTACTACAGCAACGCGACCGACGGAACCATCGAACTCGGGGCGAATACCGGGGAGGACCTTGATGCGATCCGGGATCGGTATCCTGATCGGCGTGTGTTCTACGTGGTGACCTGGGATATCCTCGCCGTGGATCCCACCGGCGACGCGCTGGACTGGCTTGATAAGAACGCAGAGTTCGCCGGGCAACGTATGGGGATCTACCTCTTCTGGTCGGCCTAGAGAGATCGCAATGACCGGACCCTACGATCTCTCGGTGGTCATCCCGACCTTCAACGAGGAGGAGAATATCGCCGCGATCATCGATGCGGTCAACGGTGTCTGCTCGCAGAGCGGCATCCGGGCCGAGATCCTGGTGGTGGACGACAACTCAGGGGACTGCACGATCCCGATCGTGCAGGAGATCGCCGGACGGTGTGAGAACGTGCGTCTGATCGTGCGGATGGAGGATCACGGCCTCTCCCAGTCGGTTGTCGAGGGGTTCCGGGCGGCGCGGATATTGTCATCGGGAGCAGATATATGAAGGGCGGGGAGATCGAGGAGTGGCCGCTCAAACGAAGGATCACTAGCCTCTCCTAATCTTACCACTCAAGCTACCCTCTGAAGTTTCGTCTTTTCCTTCCCGTTCTCCCGATAAAGCCCTCTCCCTTGCCTCATTCCCTCCTCCCGGGAGTATCACCCCGTTCATCCTGTTGCACCACCCCCTCAACTCACTGCCAGAACCGCTTCTCAACCGAACCCCTCAACCGCCTCCGCTCATCGTTGCCTTCCTCTCCCCTCCCGCTCTCTCCACGAACCGTCTACACGTCCAGATCGAACTCCAGCAACCGCGGCCAGACCTCCAGATCCTTCTCATGGTCCGGCGAGATGCACCAGAACCAGCGTTCACCACCCTTTGTTATGACAGAATGGTAACCGATGAACCAGAGGATCTTCTTCAACCCCGGCCGAACAAGCGGTTTGCAACCACGGTCAAGACACGGCGGGTTCTCCATCGCATCCAGGTTCCGCTGGACAAGCACCCGGATCACAACCTGGATCGGGAGAGAGAACGCTAGCAGCGTCACAAGCGCCGCGATCCGTTCAGGTTTCTTAAGATAGAGGGTATCGGCCATCATCGGCCGTTTAATGACCGAAAAGTTATCTTCCACCCTCTTCTGCTCCTTATAGAGCCGGAGAACCTCCCGTGCAGGGGCACGATCCTCGGGAACATTCGTCATCAGAACAAACGACTCAGCCTTGCGTCGTTCAGCCAGATACGCATCCTCGTCCAGTTGCGGTCGCCCGGCACGGATCACTCACTCCGTCACCGGGACCGACGGACGCGGGTTCTTCCCCGGTCGTCCGCGCGGTCTCTTCTCCGTGACCGCCGTATCAAGGCTGAGGTCCACCCGCCAGAACCGCCGGTTACGGAGATCCTTTTTCGCTTCCTCCATTGCCCGTTCTGCATCAATCTCGCAGGCAAACCGTCTCTTTGTCACAGCCTCAAGTAGCGATTCAACCCCATCGAGGTCTGCCTGAACTCGGGTCTCGAACTCTTCTCGTCGACGACTGCTCCGGAAGACGAGCAATCGGCAGACCGTCCCGCCATCCACCTCACGGATGAACTCCTGGACATCGTAGGTCTCAAGACCGGTCTCACCCTCCTCATTATCCCAATAAGGTCCAACCGGTATCCAGGCATCCGTTTCGTAGGCGGTGCGGGTCACTCGGGCAGCAACGCAACCTTATTGCTGAATCTGGATAACCGCCGCGTTCCAGGTGCAATCAGCCTCGTTGCCGTCACGAACGGTGGTGACAAGAGGTATCCCGAACTGGTCGCAGACCTGGCCGAGCATGGCCTGGAGGAGACCGCGGTTGCCGTCTTTGCTGTAACCGGCACAGACTGAGGGGGCGGCGGAAGCGGTTGTGTCTTCTTCTTCTCATACGCACCATACAGGGAGATTGAGGTGGTGTCACCGTGGAGAACAGGGGGTGAACCTCGGTGGTGAAGAGGAGGTCCATGTCCATCTGCTGGTAGTGTTCAGAGACGCTGTAGATCGGGAGACGCGGTCCTGATTGGATGAACGGAACCATGACCATGGCTTTGGCGAGGTTGCCGGGACTCACCCGCCACTGAGTGGGATCCCACGTGAGCATCGAGTCGATGTATTCGACAAACCCGAGTCTGTCGAGGTATGAGGCAACGACGATCGCTATGAGCGGTGTCTGGGAGGCGGTGATACGTTTCTTTTCGCTTGCTTGCTGGAAGATGGTGTTCAGTGCGCGGGAGCGGGTCGGAGCTGGACGAGGCATAAGAGTTATTTGGTGGAAGGGTAGTTGCGCTTTTGTTATATGAATATAATTATGTGGTACTTTTAGGGAGGGGTCGCAAAGTGAGTAGATGGTTGACCAGATTCCATTTTTTCCTTGCGTTGCCTTTGCAATCCGGATCTGTAGCATGTTAACATCCAAACTCACTTTGTCCTGGTCGATGGAGTTCCCGTGTCGGGCGAGTTCGCTGTCAGTATGCTTCTCGCTGTACGGCGTCGTTGAATGACGTACTTTCACGGGTGTACCTCCCTTCTCTGCTGTGAAACACCCATCCCGCGTCAGAACCCTTTCAGGTTGAGATAATGACCTTCTATCCTGCCCATTACAGGCAGGCCTTTGCTTTTTTTGGGATTCCCTGTTCCGTCTCCGCCATTTGTCTGGCCTCATGACCTTCATACCTCTTTTGAGGGGCGAATACGGGTTTCCAAGTTCCAAAATATGGATAATTATGGATGTTTTAGGAGCCATCTGTAGACCGGGAGTCATCCGTCCGTTCGTTATACCGTTCTACAATCCAGTATAACCTGATCCCATACCATTTTGGTCCAAGCGCATCGGTCTGTTTTTGCTTGTTTTCCCTGACGATCCTTTCGATAGATTCAGCGTTTGTTTCTTCATGCCTTGCGGATTGACCGGGTCAGACTCCCGATGGTCTCCACGTTGTCCCGCAGGCTTCACACACTTCCGTTACCAGAAATGCACGCTGCAGTAGGGATATCTCAAACGGAGGGGATAGCGTTACGCGATCCGTACTCCAGTTTCTTATCGCAGAGGGGGCAACCATTTTGTATTGGTAGACTCAACGAAGGGCGGAGTCCATGGTATCAGCAGTAATGGATTCTCCTTTTGGTAGGGTCAATTATCTCTTTGAGATGCCTGACAATTCTATCGCCCGATCTTCCATCGCCGAAGGGGTTTTCCCAGGTCCTCGGCCTGAGAACCATCGTCCTGGCAGCGGAGAGTATCGCCTCCGGATCCGTCCCTGCAAGTATGTTCCCTCCAGCAACGACCGTTTCAGGACGCTCCGTGTTCTTTCTCATTGTCACACACGGAGTCTTGAGGATGCAGCATTCTTCCTGGATGCCTCCCGAATCGGTCAGGACAAGTTGTGCCGACGCCTCAAGAAGGAGGAACTCAAAATATCCGAGAGGTTCCAGGAGACGGAGATTGTCTGGAATCCGGAGGTTAAACCGCTCAATCATCTTCTTTGTCCTGGGATGAATCGGATAGAGAACCGTGACGCCAAACTCGTTGCCTACGAGTTCAATCCCTTTCAGTATATCGGAGAGGTTCTCCTGTCTGTCGACGTTCTCCTGCCGGTGTGCGGTGACCAGGATGTATTCACCCTTCTCTATCCCGAGCCTGGAAAAGATCGATTCATCCTCTGCGGCGAGAGAAATGTTTTGAAGAACGGCATCGACGACAGTATTCCCGGTTACGAATATCCCCGAGTCGGGTCGTCCTTCTTTTCTCAGGTTGTGGGCGGCCATCTCCGTCGGCGCAAAAAGAAAATCGCTCAAGTGGTCGGCAACGACCCGGTTGATCTCCTCGGGCATCGAGCGATCGTAGCTCCTCAGTCCGGCCTCGACATGACCCAGCGGGACGCCAAGTTTTGCGGCTGCAAGAGCCCCGGCGAGCACGGTGTTTGTGTCACCCTGCACCAGCACGACATCGTGGGGATCCTCCAGGAGTATTTGCTCAAGTCCGGTCAGCATGCGCGCTGTCTGGGCGCCATGTGTTCCAGAACCGACCTCGAGGTTGTATGTCGCATCGGGCAGTTCGAGTTCGCAAAAGAAAATCCTGTCCATCTCGTATGAGTAATGCTGGCCGGTATGGATGATGGAAAAATCAACGGATCGCTCGAGACAAGATCGTACCACCGGAGACATCTTAACTATTTCCGGGCGTGTGCCGAGAATGACTGCAATCTTCATCAATATTTTGTGGAATGAGGATGGATTAAAACAGATCGATGATATAGCCCTACGTGCAAATATGATAATACTACCGAAGCGCTAAGAGTAAAGGTTATGCTGGTCTCGATAATAGTCCCCCTCTATAACGAAGAAGACAATGTCGACAATTACGAACTTGAACTTTTCCCGGTTGTCGACGAGATTGCAGAGAGATACAATATATCCATCAATTTTGTTTTCATCGATGACGGGAGTAAAGACCAGACCCTTGAAAGAATCAATGCAATTGCGGCGAGGCGCGAAAACATTCTGGTACTTCATCATGACACAAACAGGGGGATGGGTGCAGCGCTCAAGACAGGATTCGCACATACCGATGCTGACCTTATCATCACCATGGACGCTGATCTCACCTTCCGACCGGAAGATATATCTGCCCTCCTTGAGGCGTACTTTCGTGAGCGGCCTGAATGCGTCTCCGGATCTCCCTATCTCCAGAGCGGGCTTATGAAGGAGGTAGCACCAATACGTCTTTTTCTTAGCAAAACTGTCAATTTCATGTACCGCATGCTGTTGCGCCAGCCCATCACCTGCGTAAGCCCGATCTTTCGGTTATACAGAGCCGAGACCCTGAAGAAACTGGATCTGGAGAGCGAAAACTTCGAGATCAACGCCGAGATCATCTCAAAATACCTCATCTTCGGCTACAGGGTGGTAGAGATCCCGGTTGAACTGCATAAACGACGGTATGGCGAATCAAAGATCAACATTCGCAGGGAAGTCCGCAACAACCTGAAGATGATGAGAAAGATCGTCCGGACGAAGTATTTTCACCAGCCATGGCGCTCGTGACAGGGGCATATGCAGGGATTAGATCAGAGCGCGGAACTCTGGGACAAGATCTGGAGCAAATCGCAGATTACCAGCGACTATAGCATCAGGTACCTCGATTTTATGACAGAGATCGAGCTCAGTCTCCAGGCAGGTTCGGTGGTGTGCGAGGCGGGCTGTGGCACAGGACAGACTCTTCGTATCTTCTCCCCGCGGCACAGGACGATCGGGCTTGACATCTCGGCAAACGCGCTCAGCATCGCAAAAAACAACTGTGATGCACCGTTACAGGGCGATATCTTCCAGATCCCTCTCCGGAGCGAGACCTGCGACCTCGTGTACAACTCCGGCGTGATCGAACACTTTCCCCACCCCGCCAACGTTAGAGCGTTATCCGAGATGGCAAGAATCACCCGGAAGGGGGGGCGGATAATCGTGATTGTCCCAAACACCCTCTGTCTCTGGTACAAACTCGGAAAAGAGGTTGCCTGTCGGGTTAACAGGTTTGAATTTGGATATGAGGAAGACTACTCCCCCAGACGACTGAGGACAACGTTTGAGGAGGCGGGAATTAAGGTCAAACGGTGCTTTGGGCTTCAGGCAACACCTGTGCTCGCGACGAACGACAGAGAGATCCTTTCATTTCCGATCCGGAGAAGACTCGCAAGACTCGAGAGGGTCTTCCCTTTCAGGGAGTATTATAGTTACGCTGTGGGCATTGTGGGCTGCAAAGAGTGACGGGGACGGCCCTCTGGCCCCGGCACGGTGTGACGAAGCGGTCAGATATCGCTCTGCTTTGTGGGCGTTTCTTCATCGAGTGCGGCGAGAGGGACTGGGTAGATGAGCCAGAACAGCAGTCCCACAAGTGCAACAAACCAGTAACTGAAGACCAGGTAGAGGATTGAAAAGGCAACGACTGTCTCCGGAGCGATCCCGATGATACCGAAGAGGTAGAGCAGCGTAGCGTCCCGGGTTCCGATGCCTGAGATGCTGATCGGGAGGAGGTCCACCATGCTGATAATCGGGATCACGAGGAACATGTACCATCCCACATCGACGCCGATGGATATTCCAAGGAGGGCTGCGTAGACCACCGCCAGTAGCCATGATACGATCCCGACTCCGATGCACCCCAGCAACTGGCGGCGGGAAGCAAGAAACAGATCAAGCCCGGAGTAAAAGTCGTTGAAATACTCTGAAATCTGATTACGATACCGCGGCGGGGCAAGGACGACAAAGAATGGTCTGAGGGCTTTTTCCATGTATTTCTTTCGAGAGACTGCATAGATGCCAAAGGCTACAACACCTGCGAGAATCAGCAACAGACCGCCTGATAGGAGCTCTACGTTGATGATGATTGAAAAGGCGATCAGAGCGATGATCCCGAATGCAAAGAGGAGAGCCAGATCGATTATCCGGTCGATCACAACGGTTGAGAGCGCCATCCCGGTGGTGCAGGAGTCGTTTTGGACGTATAGGAACCGGACGGCGTCGCCTATCTTTCCTGGTGTCAGGGTGGACAGAGAAAAACCGACTAAAAAACCGATGATACTTTGCCACAGAGAAAAACCCGGGCGGATGGAATCTATGATTATGTTCCATTTTTTTGCTTTAATAACAACGATCAGCCCGTTGACCAGGAGAGCTGCGATCAGGTAATGACGATTAACGGAAAGCAGAGCGGCGAGGATCGCGCGAGTATCGAGGTTGATAAGGATCACCAGAAAAATGGCAATGCCGATGATACCTATAAGTCGTAGGGGCCGTCTTGAAGACATTTAAGAAAATGTTGTTTAGAAGTGATTAAAGATGTCGATCTGTCGTGCGATCGCGCGACAGATGGTGGTAAATCCGATTTTTGAGGGAGAGGTCGCCCTTCCCGGTCTTCACCCAAAAAATAGACGGCTTTTTAGGTTCACCCTATCTGCCGGTTGTTTCCCGCGGTGTGCGATACCTCGAGGGAAGTGGTGTGTTTCAGAATACGACTGAATGATCTCGGTGAGCAATAACGCGCGTTCAGAACAAATACCCGCACAGGGAGAGTGCTCCCCTTAGCGGTTATTTCTTCGACTGCTGGTATGAAAAACATCCTGTGAGTATCTGACAGAACATCTTCCAGACCCTACCTTCCGCAGTAAGACGATCGACTCTTGAAATATAGTTCGTCGCTCAACATCTTTGAAGCGTACTTCGGGCTCAAGAATTTAATCACCCACTTCTCCCAGTAACTTCTTTTTGCTGTCAGTATCTCGAACGCCCTTGCAATTACGGTTGTGAGGTGCTCATAATTCATGATGAAGGTCGCTGCGACCTCTCGCTTGATCGCCCGCCAGATCTGCTCGATGGGATTGAGATCCGGGGAGTATGGCGGGAGATACACGAGCTGGATATTGTTTTTGGCGGCGTTACGCTTTGACCAGCACCGCGTCGTGCGAACTGAAGTTATCCTGCACGACGATCAGCCGTTTCCCCGGGTTTGCTTGCCTGAACGCTCTCGAAAGGTGATGGTGAAGACGCCGTTGACGCCAAAAATGCCAACGGTGTTGGCCCGGGTCTTCGCGGTATTCTTCACCAACGGGGTGCGTTCAAACGACCACATGCGCTGGGTATTGGCTGTCGTTTGAGGAGAACACTCATCAAAGAATCCGAGCACGGTGTGCTTGCTCATTCGCGGGATCCTTTTTTGAGCAACCTTCTGCATCCGCGGGTCGGTGATAATCCCGCGGATAGGGTTTCCCAAAGAACATGCCAAACGATTTGAGGATCCGCCGGACCTGGTCCAGACTGTAACTGACGCCGAACTGCGACTGGATCCGGTGCTGGACTTCGGCGGTCGTCCAGTGTTCTTTCTCCCGTAATTGCTCAAGCAACGCGACTTTCTGCTCGACAGTGAGTTTTGAAGGACGGCCACCGGCATACTTCGGAACCAGCCCACCCGGCCCCTCCTCGTTCCAGCGTTTCTGCCAGTTGTAACCAGTCTGATGAGAGACCCAGACAGTGTCCGCAGCGCTGACTACGCTCATTCCCTGGTACCGTAACTGAGTGAACAGGAGGCGCGGGACCATTTCGGGCAATCCTTGGTGGTGCTTGATCCGTTTCTTCAGGACGGACAGGGGAACGTGTCTGACGATCGCGATCAGTTCCACGTCCAGTTATGAAGATGTGGGGGGCTCAAGGCTCTAAAAAGTAACGCCACAGACTATAAGGGCGACCCGGAAGTACCCTTCACCCGGTATGCGAACAGTTTATGGCTATCGGCGAAGACTGATCTGATATAGACCGGATATCATCTGCAGGAGTCGTGGAATGTGGGGTTGTGCGGAACTTCTCTTAGAGCTTAATACGTGTGATGAACATTGGCGCATCGAAGCGAAAGAAACGTCCAGAACTCTTGGGAAATCCGTCTCTCAGACGATCTCGGCGTTCTCAAACGAGCCCGGTATCGAAGGAGGGTATCTCCTGCTCGGTGTTTCCCGCGGCCCGGCTTCCGGGAACTATAGCGTTACCGGTGTCCACGATCCCGATAAATTGCAGAGAGAACTCGCTTCACTCTGTGCCTCCACATTCAATCGGCCCCTGAGGCCGAATGTGCAGGTCTGCATGGTCGATGAAAAACCGGTGATCGTGGTGTACATCCCTGAAGAAGAGCCCCATAATAAGCCCGTTTACATAAAAGCGCAAGGTCTGCCGCGAGGCGCCTACCGTCGTATCGGCTCGACGACTCAGCATTGTACTGACGAGGATATCCGGATGTTCCATACGAGTGCAGAACGGAGGACGTATGACGAGTCGGTTATTCCCGGTGCGTCATTAGATGATATCGACCCGCATGCAATTGACGAATACCGGCGAGCACGACGCGCAGCCAACCCGCATGCACCGGAGTTGAACTGGGATAATGGAGACCTTCTCCTTGCCCTGAAGTGTGCGGATAAGCAAGACGGTGAGCTAATCCCCACGTTGGCCGGGATTCTCCTCTTTGGAATGGATATGGCGATCCGGAAGTACCTCCCGCTGATGCGTGTCGATTACCTACGCGTTCCAGGCCACAAATGGGACGGAGAGATCTCGTACTCGCTTGAGTTCCGCGAACCACTGTTACGTATGATACCAAGGGTCATTGCAGGTATTATGGACGATATCCCAAGGTGCGTGGCGTTCCATGAGGGGTCCATCCAGCGGCACGAAAGGCCCCTTATCCCTGAGCGAGTCGTCCGCGAAGCGGTTGTGAACGCGCTGATGCACCGGAACTATCGATCTTGCGGGACAATACGGATCATCCGTTATCCGGGAAGGTTGGAGATAACGAATCCTGGACACTCACTTGTTGAGATCGGCGATGAGGGAAGTATTACCTCTGTTACCAGAAATCCGGTCATTGCAGCGGTTCTGCACGATACAAACCTGGCTGAGAACAAAGGTAGTGGAATCCGGATGATGGTACAGTTAACCCGGGAAGCCCGCCTGTCTCCGCCGGTCTTTGAATCGAATCGTCAGGCCGATTATTTCCGCGCCGCGTTTTCCCTTCACCATTTCTTCTCTGAGGAAGAGCTCGAATGGCTCCGTGGCTTCACCGCTGCTGACGTATCCGACGAAGAGGCGATGGCTCTCGTCTTTGTCAGGCGGAACGGTTCTATCTCGAATGAGCAGTGTCGCGATCTGACCGGACTCGATGTGATCGGTGCAAGCAAATTGCTCGGGAGACTCCGGGATCTGGGCTTCCTTATCCAGCATCCCCATGGCGCGATGACCTTCTATACCCCCACCGGGCAGCTCGGTGTTGCCCCCGTGTGCACAACGCGCTTCCGGGAGGTTACTTTGGATGCGGGGGAGACTCTGAGTGTGGATTCTGAAGTAATCCCACCGGATATTGCCGAATCAATAAGAATGCTGGGCGAAAGGAGTTCCCCACAGGAAGTCAGGCGAGTTATCGTTCAGATTTGCAGCGTGCGCCCCTTCTCTGCCGGGGAGATTGCCCAATTGGTTGGGAGAAGCAAGAAATGGGTATCAGCCAGTTACTTAAAGCCCATGATACGTGACGGCCAATTGGAATACGCAATCCCTGGAGAGCCAAACCATCCGGAGCAGAAATACACAGTGGGAAGAAGTGAACAGGAGATCTGAATGCAAACTCTGCAGGTTCTTCTCGCACTCCGGATACCGGAGGACTGCCGACGTGGGATATGGGCAATAGTGCTCTTTTTCTACAGGGATGCAAGGAGGGTGAACACCGCTTACTGATCCACCTCATCCACCTTACTGATCCACCTCATCCACCTTACTGATCCACCTCATCCACCTTACTGATCCACCTCATCCACCTTACTGATCCACCTCATCCACCTTACTGATCCACCTCATCCACCTTACTGATCCACCTCATCCACCTTACTGATCCACCTCATCCACCTTACTGATCCACCTCATCCACCTTACTGATCCACCTCATCCACCTTACTGATCCACCTCATCCACCTTACTGATCCATCTCCCACTCACCTGCAGAGCGAGCACTGAGCAGTTCAGGTCTCCGGACGCTCTCTAACGGAAGATACCGCTCTGATATCCTGCCTCCGGTGTCAATGGCGGTGTAACGTTGTGCATTTCCGGCGGTGTACAACTGTACACCGGCGTCCTCCTGATGGAGATGGCCCGCGGGCCCATAGACGCGTTGTGTGCCTGCAGGTTTCATTCTACCACAACGAGAGGTCATGCGGAACAAAAAGTGAAGGTGGCTATCGACCTCCGGCTCGATATGGCCCGGGCCTCGACTGCGTAAATAGCGACCCGGTTTACCGGGAGACGGGCTGCGAAAAATTGGGGTTTGTCGTTGTGACCGGGAGGAGTCAATCGACCCACACCACTCCACGATCACTCCCGGCGCCTGAGCGCGAGGGCAAGCAGTCCCGCGACGACAAGCCCGATTGGCGCATAGACAACGGTCGCGACAGGCGCCGGTGTCGACACAGGTGCTGCAACCTTCGCACCGTCTTTCTCGAGTACTATCGCAAAGACAGAGAATCCCGGCGTCGTCGCCTCGTAGTATGCCCTGCCCCCCTCCTCCTTGATGAGGGTCGTCTTGAGGCGCACCCACTGTAAACAGCGGTGTAAAATTCCCCACCCAATTGGTTTCATACCGGAGTTCGAGGAGGACGGGGACCGTCGGCCGAACCTTGAGGGGATAGTCGCCGAGGATGGTTGCTTTGCCGGTGTAGCCTTGTGCCTGGATCTCGTCGAGGAGGTAGACACGGCTCAATCGGGGGTGTTTTGCCATTTGCTCCTTGATATACGGCTTGTAGGGATCCAGCTTGCTGGGTTTGTTCTGGGTGCGGGGAACTCAGAAGGGCGGTCACGACTGAGGTAACGTCTCACGGTCTTACGATCAAACCCCGTCTCGCAGGAGAGTTCGCTGATATTGACCCGTCCGGCGGTCTGTTCCTGTTCATGAGCGAGACCCTTGAGCATAAACCAATCCTCCGTATCGACCATCGGGCGCCAACCCGGTACTAACCTCTAACCTGGGTGGGGAATCTTATTCCGACGTAAGTGGGGAGTCTTATTCCAGCCTAAGTTTGCCACTTTGGGTCCACTCGCCCAATGAGATCATCCGATATCGTGATCGCAAGTCTTCGACATTTCGTTGGGAGAGAGACTTTGCCAGTTGGTCTTTTTCCCCTCACCCCGATCCCGAAATCGCCCACTTATGCCGTAAAATCATCGTGTTGATGGCATCAAAATTGGAGTGAATGTGCTTTTTCGTCTTCCTCTTCCATGAATCAATGGTAACTGTCAAATTCAATAGCGCTTTTTTGATGAATTTTGTTGATGTATGCTTCAGTTCGGGGATCTCGAATCGGATCAGGGAGACAAATAGCTGCGCAATAAACCCGATGATCAACGCCCCGTAAATGCTGTTATCCGTCCATACGCGCAGCGGCTTGATCTCGATCTCATTCTTCAGTGAGTTGAAGATCTTCTCAATCGAGTCCTTTTTGCGGTAGGTCAGAAGGGCTTTGTTTTCGCTCATCATAAACACTGATCCACTTTTCCCCAAAACGCTCACCATAAATTGATCCACCCTATACCCCCTCCTGCTCCATCCTTGGATCTGGAGGGAACCAGGAGGTGAAATCGATGAGCGATATTCAGCGCATTGTAGAACTCTATAATCTCTATGGATCCAAGCGACGAGTCGCCAGGGAACTCAAGATCTCCAAGAATACCGTATCCCAGTGAACCAATTTTCGCCAGCGGGGATCATCAAAGAATTCATCAGCGAGAAGACAAAAGGGATAGTAAGCTGGATCAGTTTTAGATGAGCCAGGTGGATCAAAATTAAATGAGCGAAAACACCGAAGGACAATGCTGGTCCAGTCCATGTTGATGTTGGTATGCTCAAAGTCATACCGTGCAAAAAGGACATCCTGGATGTCGGAGATGATTTCTTCCCGGTTGACACCAAGGGTTTCAAGGACACGGTAGAGAGTTCGTTCGCTGAAGGACGGGTGATTGAACTCGGCAAGAACTTCAGGCCGATTGATCCAGGCGTGGGAACGCTTGATGCTGAAGTTATCCGCCAGTTTGTAGCTGATAAGCGCTTGGAGCAAACCATTGATATCGATGCCCCGCGTCTTGTGTTTCCCGAAAACATCGGGAAAGTTCAGGATTTCATACAGCCTTGAAACGAGGAAAATGGTGCCGATAGGAAAGGATATATTTTCGTTCGGTTCAAGTACATTGGTTCTTAGTTTTGTTTGCATCTCACTTCTACTCAAACATCACTAAGAACACTCTTATTTGTTGCCAACTGGCAAAGTTGGGTTACAAGACAATTTCCCGCCGGGGGCTCTGTACGCGGGGACGGTCACCCCATCGCGGCGCTCCTGGCGTAGTGGATTTGTGGAGCATTTTACCTGATATTGCCTATGCAATACCGCCTCACGCGAAGGACGCGAAGTTTTCCAGTCCCCGGCCCCGTTCTTCGCGTCCTTCGCGGCTTCGCGTGAGGCCGTTCATCGCCGTCAGCATCTCATCTTCGCGAACTTCCGCGTGCGACCGGTAAACCCGGGGTGCGCAAGAATAACCACCGGGCCCGCGACACCGTCCCGTACCCGGAAATTACCGCTCACCAAAACAGCGTGAAATAAAAAAATAGGGTTAGTTAGTCAGGGTTTACTTCCGGCGCAGGACCAGGAAGGCAACTGCACCAAGACCGGCTAGGGCGACAAGCGCTCCGAACCCGGGAGTTGGTGGGGTGGGCTCGGTGGTTGTCTCCTCGGCTGGCGGGGTGGTTACCTCCTCGGCTGGCGGGGTGGTTACCTCCCCGGCTGGCGGGGTGGTCTCTACCGCCTCAACCAGGTCGAAGATCGCGGTCGTGGTCGTATCGGTCTCGACGCACTCAACCTTGACGATGTACTCGTCAGGCTTGAGATTAGCCGCATCAACCTCGAAGGACCACTTGTTTGCACCGTCACCCTTCTCGACTACCGCAACGCCGGAGACCGATCCAAAGCCACCAGCCTCACCCTTTTTGGTTGGCCCGAATGCAGAGGAGGTCACCTCAACGATCAGCTTGTCACCGACCGCCATGTTGGTGGTGCCGGTGATCGTGAACTTGCTGCCGGCTTCCTTGATACCGATCGGGTCGATGGTGATACGGGGCTCCTCGACGGTGAACGTGA
>FZPS01000177.1_pt5 | contig 35890 bp, 39 predicted proteins | sample 1817821 | NCBI WGS metagenome assembly FZPS01 (sample SAMEA104158645, study PRJEB21678) | metagenome | place: Germany | collected 2015-04-21 | reverse complement strand
GGATACGCGCAGCCATGAAGTCAAGTGCAGCTAGCGCAGTAGGGAGGAGAAACAAGTGCCTAAAGCTACTTTCTTCAACCTGCCAAAAGAGAAGCAGAAGAGGATCATAGACGCTGCTATTGATGAGTTTGCAGCCAGGCCCTTTCACCAGGCACGAGTCACAGCTATTGCCGATCAGGCGGGAATACCAGCAGGGAGTTTCTATCAGTATTTCGAGGACAAAAAGGACCTCTACAAATACCTTATCAGCTTGATAGCACACGAAAAGGTCTCTTTTGTCAATCAAGAGCTCGTAGAAAAGAAGGAGGAGTGCGGCTTCTTTGGGCTCCTTCGAGAAGCCTATCTGAGTTCGATTCGCTTTGCCAAAGCACATCCTCGTTTTGTGCCAATTGGCATCATGCTGTTTAGCGACAAAGAGCTGTACCACGAGATCTTCGGTGAGTATGCGGACAGAGGAGTCGAGTTTTTCAAAGAACTGCTGGAGCAAGGAAAACGTGAGGGCTCGGTTGACCCAAGCATCGACACCACTCTTGTAGCCAATGTGCTTATTGGGATCCACTTCGTGTTGGCTGATTTCATCATAGAGGATGGGAAGCTGGATTACGATGACATGGTTGTAATAGACCAGGTGCTTGACTTGGTGGAAAACGGGATCAAAAAGAGAGACTAGCCGGGCTTACGATTGCGGTAACTTGCTACAGTTCGGCCGATCAATGCGGCAAACGGGGAGCCGGCCAATGCGGCAACTAGCGATGGGAGAGGAAAGCAAGGAGGTATGAGCATGGCTTTGCTTCAACTGCACGACGTGAAGAAGATCTATGATCAGGGAAAGATTGAAGTCCCCGCCCTGCGAGGGATTGACTTGGAGGTTGATGAGGGGGAATTCACCACTGTATTTGGCCCATCAGGTTCAGGGAAAACGACTCTGCTAAACATCATCGGCTGCCTAGACAAACCAACCGCAGGTACAGTCACCTTCGCAGGGTCAGACCTAGGCGGGCTGGACAAAAAGGCGCTTGCTAGGATCAGAAGGCACAACATCGGCTTCATCTTTCAGAGCTATAACCTCATACCCGTGTTGACAGCATACGAAAACGTTGAGTTTGCCGCGAGACTCGTAGGGAAGTACAGCAGCAGGGAGATCCGGGACCGGGTGTTGTCGATTCTTGCCGCTGTAGGCCTGGAGGGACTGGAAGGCCGCAGGCCAAACGAGCTGTCCGGCGGACAGAAACAGCGAGTCGCTATTGCGAGGGCGCTTGTCAAGGAGCCGAAGCTGGTGCTGGCTGATGAACCGACCGCCAACCTGGACTCCAAGACAAGCGAAGAAGTTCTGCAAGTCATGCTAAAGATGAATCAGGAGCTTGGCACTACCTTCATCTTCTCTACCCACGATCCTAGAGTGATGGAATATGCCCGCCGTCTGATCGAGATTCGGGACGGGCTCATCACCAAAGATCAAAGGAGGAAGCAGGATGATGTTCTTAACTAAGCTGGCATTCAAGAACTTAGCCAGGCACCGCAACCGGACGCTGATCACTGCCAGCATTATAGCCGTAGCTATCCTCTTTTATATCTTCCTTGACTCAATGATAGGCGGCATGGTTGAGATGTCGTACGAGACCATCATTGATTATGAGTCCGGGCATTTGCAGGTGGTTGACAGCAGATATTGGGAAAGAGAAAGCGAACTTCCGCTTGAGCATTTGATGGAGCTAGATGAAGCATTGATGGACGTTATCCGGAGGTCAGGAGGTTATCACGCCAGTTCACCGGAGCTGAGTTTCCAGGCCAGGCTGACCGTGGGTAGCGGAGAATTGCCGGTGATCGCAAAGGGAGTGCGCCCCGAGGATTTCGTGGATGTATTTGCGCTAGAGGATAAGTTTGTTGAGGGATCGATGTTTGCGTCAGGGCAGTACCAGGTCGTATTGGGGAAAAGGCTTGCGGATCTATTGGGTATAGGGACGGGCGACTACCTTACCCTGCTGTTTAGAGATAAGAACAAATCCTTCAATACAATAGACGCCGAGGTCGTGGGGCTGGTGCACACCAGCAATCCAAATGTCAACCAAAACACTGTCTTCGTCCCGCTCGATCTGGCGCAAGAGGCGCTTGGTGTTGACGGCCAAGTTAGCAAGCTGATAGTGAGGCTGAATGACAAAGGCATGGCGTCTCAGGTTGCCGACGACATGAGAAAAAGCCTGGCGGGGAGCAGGAGTGAACTTACCGTCTATCCTTGGGATGAACTGGAGGCTTTCACCTACGTCGAGGCTCAGAAAGCCGAGAACCTAATCATCCTCGGGCTCATCTTGACGATCGCCGCGATAGCGATAGTCAACACAGTGATCTTGGCTGCTCTGGAGAGAACAGAGGAGATCGGAATGATGAAGGCTCTCGGATTGCAAAACAGCGAGGTCATCTACACCTTTGCCCTTGAGTCTACAGGCATAGGTATTCTTGGAGGAGTCGTCGGTGTCGTCCTTGGGCTGATCAGCGTTGGGTTGCTCTCCAAGTACGGCATGGACTTCGAATCGCTGTTTCGTATGGACCTCACGGAGTTTGGGATCCCTGTGATTGGCAGAGTCTATGGGACCTGGAATCCGTCTGCGTTCGTTATGGTATTCCTATTTGGCGTCATAGTCTCGTTGCTAGCCAGTATCCTTCCGGCTTACTGGGCGGCTGACAAAGATCCGGTAAAGAGCATATACCACCGCTAGGAGGGATAATCGTGGGATTTCTCTTTAGACTGGCTTCAAGGAATCTGTTTCGCAGCAAACTCAGGACTGCTGTTTCCATCGCTGCTATTGCCTTTGGCGTCATGATAGTGGTCTTTGCCCGAGGGCTTGTGGTAGGGATGACTGAGTCCATCTACTCAGACCATATCTACTACAACTCCGGCCACATCAAGATCGTCACTCCCGAATACCACGTGCGAGAGCGGCTTCTAACCCTCGATTATCCAATAGATGGCTTTGCCGGAGAAGGGCTGGAGGAGATGATGTCTGCCCTGCGCGGTGTGGATGGAGTGGACATGGTCATCCCAAGGCTGAAGTTTGGCGCAATGGTCAGCACTGACGACGAACTGGTGGCAATGAGCGGGTGGGGGATCGTCCCGGACTACGAGCTCAAGTTCACCGATGTCGAGGATTACTTGGTAGAGGGCAGGATGGTGCAGCCGGGACAGCGAGAAGTGGTGATGGGCACCGCACTCCTAGAGGAGATCAACAAGGGAGTAGGCGACAAGGTCACCATACTCTTTAACACAGCTTTTGGGTCGCTACAGGGCGTGACTTTCACGATTGTGGGACGCATAGAAACCGGCTTGAAGCTCCTCAACGAGGTGGTTTTCTACCTTCCTCTGGATGAAGCGCAAAGACTCCTGGAGATGGAAGGCGAGGCTACAGAGTTGTTGCTAGTAACTCCAAACAGAGAGAAGGTTCCAGACGTGCTCCCTGAAGTAGAAGCCTTGCTCGCAAGATTCGGCGCCGCGGACAAGTATGTGGCTTTGAGCTACAAGGAGACAAGCGATTTGATCTCCATAATGGAGATCTCTGAGGCGATATTTGACTCCATCTATATCTTTCTGGTCCTCTTGTCCTGCATTGTCGTAGTCAATACCATGATCATGATCGTCAGGGAGCGCACAAGAGAGATCGGCATGATGTCTGCGTTGGGCCTTGAGAGCAGGGAGATCTTGCAGCTCTTTGCCATTGAGGGCGGCCTCATGGGGGTTGTCGGAAGCCTGGTCGGCGCTGTCTTGGGGCATTTGATAAACAGCTACCTGGCTCGGGTTGGTCTCGACTACGGAGCAGCATTGTCAGAGATGAGTGCGGATACTCTCCTAAACACGATGGTGCATCCTGTTGCCTCGATTGAGGTGGCAATCTACTCCTTCGTGTTGGGAGTAGTTGTGGTCACTATCGCATGCTTTTTCCCTGCTAGAAGAGCTGCTGGATTGGAGCCGACAGAAGCGTTGCGGGAGGGTTGATGTTCGCCTCTGATGAGAACTGTGACGCGCTCCGGTCTGCGGCTTGGCTGAGCCGGGCCGAAGCAGAGCTATGCACTTGAGCGAAAGCTCAAAGATGGGATTAGACCAAGTTGAACTATGAGGGGGTAGCAATTAGTGAGAAGACACAGGGTCTTGGTGATACTCGTGCTTGCTGCGATAATGCTGATGGAAGCGTGCGCTGTTGGTGCGGCAGCCGAACTGACAGCCGAAGAGATCATCAGGTACAGGGACGATAATGAGTATTTTGAGTCGGCACGGTTTGAGGCTGAGATGGTGATCGTCAGTGGAAGCCGACAGATGGTCAAGACGATGACCTCTTATGTTCAGGAAGACAATGGCCTAGTTGTTTTCACCAACCCGCGGGATCGAGGCACGAAGTTCCTCAAGCGTGGAGACGATCTGTGGATGTTTTTCCCTGACGCTGAAGACTTGGTCAAGATCTCTGGGCACATGTTAAATCAGGGAATTATGGGCAGTGACTTTTCTTACCAGGATGTAATGGAGGCTGACAAGCTCACGGATCTATACGCTTTTGAGTTGGTTGGCGAGGAGGAGCTTGACGGGAGGCCGTGTTATGTTCTCGAAGGCATTGCTGTAGAAGGTCAAGATGTTTCATATTACCGCCGAAAATCTTGGATTGACAGCGAGCGGTTTGTTGGCCTGAGAGAGGAGTTGTACGCGAAGAGCGGCCGCCTGCTAAAGGTTATGAGGGTCACTCGAGTAGAGGAACTCCAGGGACGCTGGTATCCGATGGAGTCGGTCATGGAGGATCAGCTGCGCAAGAACACGAGGACTGAGTTCGTAGTCAGATCCATCGAGTTTGACCCGGAGATCCCTGAAGGCACCTTTACTCTGGAAAACCTGCGTTAGGGAGTTGTCTTGAATGCGAAGAGTAGTAGTCTTTCTCAGCGTCACAGCATTGCTCACGTGCTCTTTGACGGGCTTGGGGATTGTCCCCTCTGCGCGTGCAATGGAGGTGGGTGGCAAGCTAGACGTCTCAGTCTCTGCACAGTTGCAGGACGACGGCAGCTTTGATACTGAAGTGGTTGAGAGCCTAGACCTCGAGCTGTTCTTGCCCCCGTTAGGTAACAACACTGAGATGCGAGTGGGTTTCCTCTTGACCAAACCCATACAGGGTCTGTTTGCAGGCAACGAACCTACATACTTCGCAAAGAAGCTCTATCTCAGGCACCGTGGAGAGCGTTTTCACCTGACTGTAGGGAGACAGCCTGTTTCCTGGAGCTTTGGCTCTTTGCTCAACCTGGTGGATTACACCCTAGGAGCAGAGACTCTAAAAGAAGACAGCACCGGCAAATACATCGATGCAATTGGAGTCTACATTCCTGTTAACTGGAATTCCGGTGTCGACGCAGTCCTGTCGTTCCCTCGCGGCTTTAGCACCGAAACCAAGGAGATGAAATGGGGAGTGAGAGGCAGGTTCGGGGTCAGGAGGTATGACTTGACTGTCAGCTATGTCAGGGAGTCAGAGGCAGCTGCAGGAGGAGGGAGCGGCGACCTTATGTCTCTTGCGTCCTTGTTTCCCAGGCAACGGCTGGGCTTGACCCTCAAAGGCGATGTCGGAAACTTCGGTGTTTACGGAGCACTTGGATATTACTTTGACACTGGAGTCGACAGCAGCCGGAGCTATCTGGTCGGGGTTGATTATAGCCGCAGCATCGATTATTACAGAAAGCTCACGCTGCAACTCGAATATCTCGGGATACAGCCGGGCAATCTCGATCCAACCGTGAAGGCCAATCTGTTGAACCTAGACGGAGACGACCACCAGCTCGATTTACTAACTGCGAGCGTGGTCTATCCAATAGACGACTTCTCCTCAGTCTCTCTAGTAACCGTGGTCAGCTTGGATGACGGCAGCTTCTTGGCGGCTCCGGTTTATAGAAACGCTCTGCCGGGAGACATCGATCTCACCGTCGGTGTAACGGCGTTCTTCGGCAGGGACGGAAGCCTCCTTGCACCGGGTGTGTTTGTGCCCAAAGCAGTTTTTACTGTGGGCTTAAGCTATGCTTTTTGACAAGCAGCGGAGTCTGAATGATGCTCTCGAGCTAAGCTTCTGAACGGTGCTCTTGATCCATAGGTCGAAGTACTGCCACACTGCCGCGGACTGTCGAATAGGATGCGTAAGAAGCGATTCGCCCTGAACAGTCCAAGCCGATGTACGCCTTGCACAGTGCGAGCTAGACAATCCAAGCTGTCGTACGCTCCACTTAGTGTGAGCTGGACCGCCCAAGCCGTCGTGCGCTCCGCTGAGTGCGGGATAGACAGTCTAGGCTGCCGCACGCTTCTCACAGTGCGAGGACACACGGATAGGAACGGGGCATGAAAGGAGACGAGAGCATGAATCAGCTCCTAGTTGAGCCGCCGGTAGGGGGCGTCCTCGTTGGAAGCAAGCTTGATGTTGCCCGGTTCTGGACCAGGATCATGAAGGAGCACGCGTTGTTCATCAGGCTCGGCCTGCCATGCGATCAGGTGCAACTGATAGCTGAGGCTCAGGCCTTCTTTGACAGGTTTGCAGCGCTCGAGACGCAGGTGAACCAAGCTCAAGAACTAGACCCCACCCTCTTGGACAACTTGATACAGGCGGTGAGAGACTTCATCGATTACAAGAGGCGGCTTCTGGCTCTAATAATCCAATGCCAGATAGCCCCTTGCTTGTACCCTCTGTTGATCGACCATATCACCAGAGAAGCAGTCAACTTCCTCGATCTCTTGAAGAACAGCAGTCCCGAGGACCCGCTGGATGCAATCCTCGCAGTAGAAGTGTTCTGGCTGCGGATCATGAAAGAGCACATCGAGTTCGTCAGAGGCCTACTTGATCCGTCAGAAAGACTGCTTATCGAGCAATCCGACCAGTTCATTGCGACATTCTCAAACCTGCTCGATGAAGCCAGAGATCTACAGTCAATGAATTTCCAGGCACAGCCTGACTCGTTCAACACCGTAGCCAGGTTCACAGATGCCGTCCTCGAGAACATAACCCAGTTGAGAAACTTCAAAGCTGCAGCACACGAGCTGGCGTTGCTGTGCCAGTTGCTCAGCATAGTATCAACTCCGCTCTTGCTTGACCATATCCGCAGAGAGGCTGACAGAGCCCTGTTGGAGATCGGTGCGCTGCAGGCGCAGTTGGACATGAGTGACGAGTAGGTATAGTCGGGTGTGCGTGGACTGCATCGTCTAGGCCGTAAGGGTTATGATTGCAGGTAGAAGCGGCGACTCACCACCGCTTCTACTTGCAAACGAAGCTGTGAGCTGCTACTCATTTGTTCTGCTTGCTAAGAAGGGCCTTTTGCGTCCGAGGGGCAGCTCAACTGAGAGGCGAATGGCTTCCTGAGTGCGGCGTTCTTCTGCACCGAGGTTCTTCACCTCCGCTACGCCGTCAAAGGTCTCTTGGAGCTTGGCAGACGTTTAGCCTTCGATACGATCATACACCATGATTATACATGAAGTCCATAATATGTAGAATGCGATGCTGGATGAGGTGCGCGATATGCAGCGACAGGAGAGTCGTCTCATCAGAGAGCGCAACTTACACGGAGCGGAACTCGGAGGTGGGTTCAGCCACCAAGCGGCAGGAGGACACGGCTGTAGGTAGGCCGTATTGCCGTCCGGCTTGGTTTGATGCACTTGAAACTGCAGGCGATGGCATCGGACGGCTCGCGTTTGTGGTATAATGTGGTATGAATGGATTATCGGCTCCATGAAGTTGCCCGCGGCTTCGTAACTTAGGTGTCCGAGCGCGTCTCTAGAACTGAGGCCGAGCGAGAACACCTAACTTGGGCCTCTTAACTCAGGTGTCTGAGGCCTGGTGACGAGGAGCGGGCTGTATGAGAGACGAGCCTGGGGAGGTCGCCGTGAAGCAGGTCTTGGTCTCGACAGCCACATTGCCAATGGCAGTCAGGAGAGCGTTTTACGACTATGAGGGGATCTTTGAGGCCTATGAGAAGCTTGAGGCAGATGGGGTCGAGCTGGTATTCTTGCCCGAATGGGACAGCGGTCGGCCTCCTGTCACGCCCACCTCAGCGGATTGGCAGGTAACCTCGAAAATTGAGTCCTCCGAGATTGTCGACCTGTGCGTTTCAAAAGGCATCCCAATACCCATAGTCCATATCAACCGAGATGTGGGTACCAGGATAAGCTCAATAAGCAAGGACGATGTCAGGATTGGGCAGCGAATTCTCGATGACAACCTGGCTGCAGCCACAGTGGCAGGTTCAGAGATCGGCGTGCTTCACCTCTGGGACACCTATAGCAAGAGCATAGACATCAAGACGGTGTTTGACAGAGTGCATGAGGTTTCCAAGGACTATGAGATAAAGCTGGCGATTGAGAACATCCCGATAAGCGACCCAAGTTTGACGGCTGCCGCAGTGTGGGAGCGGCTTGAGGAGATCATGCCACAAGACTACGGCTTTACGCTCGATCTCAACTGGTGCTCGCTGTATGACAACTTCGCAGAGCTTGCCGCTCATATTGACAGGATAATGCATGTTCACGTTCAGGGCGCTGTCTCGAGGCCCGAGGAGGGTGTCGAGACTATGGTTCCGAGAGTCGGGCAGCTTGACATCCTAAGCAGCCTGTCGGAACTGTGCAGTATGGGATATGACCGAACCATAACCCTGGAGCTAAATCGTCCGACAGGCCTTCATGATTTCGAGGCTGCTTTGAGCATGATTGCATCAAGGATCTAGAGATAACTCAGCCTCTATGGCCAACCAAGCCGCGAGGCCGGGTTGTGTCACAGACCTATCTGTGAGTAGAGGGGTGGAGATAGCCGCTTTGTCGTTTGTCCATCCAGAAACGCCTTGACTACCTCAGTAAGCGTCTCAGTCTCAATCAAGAACGCGTCGTGTCCGGCAGATGACGGTATCTCTACGTACGTAACCCTTTTTTCGCACTTCGCCAAACTCAGAGCTAGTTGCTCCATCTGAGCCGGAGTATACAGCCAATCTGAACTAAACGATACTAATAGGAACGTTGCTTTGGCACGTGACAGCGCTCTCTCCAAATCGCCGTCGCCCCAATCTGACGCGTCGTAGTAGTCCATTGCTCTTGTGATACAGAGATAGCTGTTGGCATCAAACCTCTCCACGAACTTCTCGCCTTGGTGATCGAGATAGCTCTCAACCTCAAATTCAGTAGAAAACCCGTAGGAAGGCCCACAGCCATGGCGATAACGCCGTCCAAATTTGGCTTCCAGCGACTCTTCGGACAGATATGTGATGTGCGCGAGGCGTCGAGCTACTGACAAGCCAACTCGTGGGGGCACGCCGTCGTAGTAGTCTCCGCCCCTGAAGTTGGGATCGTTGACAATAGCGTAACGGCCCACCGCGTTAAAGGCCAGGCCTTGAGCGCTGAGCCGGGCTGAGGCGCCTATTACGATCGCGCTTTCTACCCTCTCCGGATAGGCGAGAGCCCACTCTAGTGCTTGCTGGCCTCCAAGCGATCCACCGATGACTGCCTTTAGCTTGTCAATCTTGAGGTGGGTGACAAGGCGCTCCTCCAGCCTGACCCAGTCACCTACTGTGACAACTGGGAAGCTTGATCCGTAGGGCTTGCCCGAACTAGGGTCGGTAGAAGAGGGTCCGGTTGTTCCATAGCAGCTTCCAAGGACGTTTGAGCACACGACGAAGTACTTGTTGGTATCGAGCGCTTTGCCTGGCCCGATCATTGAGTCCCACCATCCTGGCCTGTCTGCTCTCCAAGGTCGGCCCTGCTCAAGGGCATCAGGATCCCAACCTGCCGCGTGTGCGTCGCCTGACAGCGCGTGACAAACAAGAATAGCGTTGTCTCGGTCGGAGTTTAGTTTGCCATATGTCTCGTATGTGACATCGATCGGCCAAAACGGCCTGCCGCATTGGAGAACTAGGGGATTCTCTTGGTCTGCCAGCCTCGCCAAAGACGACCTGACATACCCGACAGACGTCGGTGAATCCGGCGGGTCGTAGTCCCGTCTTCTGACTCGCGAGACTCGGTAAGCCGCTATTGCCATCCCTGCACCTCCTCCCTACGACTGGCTAGCCTGGATCGCCTGATCAAGGTCAGCGATTATGTCTTCCGGGTCCTCTATTCCGACAGAGAGTCTGATGAACTCGTCGGATACACCTGCCTTTGCTCGCTCCTCTGGCGACAGTTGTTGATGAGTGGTCGAAGCCGGATGTATGATGAGCGTCTTGGCATCCCCGATGTTTGCCAGATGAGAAATGAGCCGAACGGAGTCTATCAGCTTTGTCCCGGCGCTGTACCCGCCCTTGATCCCAAACCCGATGATTGCGCCAAAACCGTTGGTCAGATACTTGCGTGCTCTGTCGTGGTCAGGATGTCTTTCTAGCCCCGGGTAGTTGACCCATGCTATACTCGGGTGTCCTTCGAGCCACCTTGCCACCTTGAGGGCGTTTTCGCAGTGTCTGCTCATGCGTAGGTGAAGTGTCTCGAGCCCCTGCAGGATTAGAAACGAGTTAAACGGAGAAAGGACCGGGCCGAGGTCGCGCAGGAGCTGGCAGCGAGCCTTTGTTATGAAAGCAGTGCTTTTCGTTCCCAACTCTCTGTCTCCGCCGAACGCTTGGTGCCACGAAATCCCATGGTACGAAGGATCCGGCTCGACTAGGTCCGGAAATCTCCCATTGTCCCAGTCAAACGTGCCTGATTCGACGATCGCCCCGCCGATAGAGGTGCCGTGGCCGCCGATGAACTTCGTCAGTGAGTGCACCACAATGTCGGCACCGAGCCCAAAAGGCCTCAGGAGGTAGGGGGTAGTAACAGTGTTGTCTACGATCAGAGGTATGCCGTTCTTGTGAGCGACCTCTGCGATGGCTTCGTAGTCGTCTACGTTGTTTTTGGGGTTTCCAATGGACTCTAGATAGACACACTTGGTCTTGTCGTCTATGGCTTTTTCGACATTGGTTGGATCGGAGGTGTCCACCAGTCTAGCTGTAATCCCGAGCTTTGAAAACGTGTGGTGAAATAGGTTGTAAGTGCCCCCATACAGGAAGCTGGAGGATACGATATTGTCTCCTGCCTTCGCTAGATTGAGAATGGCTAATGTGATGGCGGCCTGGCCTGACGAGACAGCCAGCGCGGCACTGCCGCCCTCAAGCTGTGCCAGCCTCTTTTCCAGCACGTCTGTGGTCGGATTTCCTAGTCGCGTGTAGATGTAGCCGGTATCTTTCAGACTGAAGAGGTCGGCTGCATGGGCAGACGAGTCAAACCCGTACGAGGTCGTCTGGTAGATCGGAACAGCTCTGGCCTTTGTAGCGGAGTCAATCGTCTGTCCGCCATGGATTGCGGTCGTGTCGAATGAGCAGCTGAGCTTGTCGGTCATCTTGTCATTCCTCCTAAGAGAAAACCCTCTTCGATGAGAAGAGGGTTCAAAACCGCCCTCTCTTCTCATCTTTCCGGCATAGTGCCGGCTGGAATTGGCACCTTTCCATCGTCTGATGGCGGTTGCCGAAGGGTCATTGGGCCAGTCCCTCGCCTTCTCTGGATAAGAAGATAGATGCGCGCCATATAGTAGACTATGTTTATCAACTTAGTTGGGAATGTAGTGTTTAGGCTGAGCATACCACTGGCGTCAGCGGCGATCAATCCCCAACATGCGGTGTCTCAGGCTATGGGCTCCTCGTCGCTCACTATTGCGGGCTCATTTGCTGTATATCTGACCATTACGATTGATTAGGTGTAGATTAGTGCTAGGCCGATCTACGGCGATTCCTTTATGCGAGCCGGGAAGGCGCTTAAGTAGTGATCAGCGCGAGTAGAGGTGGTCTAGAGCGGTTGGCACTGCTCGCAGAAGTATATGCTGCCGCCAAGAAACGCAGCCTTCTTTATCAGCGAGCCACATGCAGGACACGGACTGTCTACGGTTTTTTGCTCAGCACAGTCTCGTATCCACCCGGGTTGCCAAATAGGTCACGCTCAGTATCTCTTCCGCCCTTATCAACCATCTCCCTAAGCACTGATTTGACAGAGTCGAACAGCGTATGCAGTTGTTCTTTAGACAGCGTCGAGACCTTGCGCTTGGGGTGGATCTGGGCTGTCCACAAGATATCCTGCAAGACACCGTTGCCTAGCCCAGGTATGCGCTGTTCGGTCGCAAGAAGCGCTTTTGCAGATAGGGATTCGAGCCTCTGGCCTTGCAGGAGCGACTTAAAGCGGGTATAGTCGAACTCATCCGCTAAGGGTGAGGGTTTGGTCCTTGCTCCTAGGTGATATGAGTTGTCAAACTCTCCATATGCCCTAAGGATGTCTGAGATTACAAGAGTCGTGATTTCAGCGTCCTGAGGTATCTCAAACGAGTGTTCGATACCCGTCAGTTCTTCCCTGTAGGCTGTCTAGTATCCAACTCATTCTGTTGGTGCCCGAACGCGGCTTCTTGGTGCAGCTCTTGCCCGTTGACGATGACTCGGTCTACGCCGCGAATGAGCAGCGGAAGCCTGCTGAGGAAGCTCAGAGTCTGCTGATCAGGAATGATTCCGTTTAGCGTGAGGGTTCGTCCGCCAGACAGGGCGCCTACTTCTTTGATCCGGGCGCTGCGAGCATCGTCTTTTCTGCGAAGGAGTTCCCATACAGAATAGATGTTTTCGGCTGCCTGGTTCTTTGTCAGCCGGGCATAGGCACTGAGGGTGAAGTCTTGGCAGTCCTGTAGAATAACGCCTGCAACCCATGCCAACATCACGACTAGCACATTGAGCTGTCTAGCAGTTTCGGACATCGCTAGCAACACTGCAGCTATACCGATGCTGAGAGCTATCTCTCCATAGCTTGCTCGAAACTCAACTAGTTGCCCAATCATGAATGTCACGTACTTGTTTCGCCTGGCGGAGTACCGCCTCAACAGCGAAGCCACAATGCACACTGCACCGAACGCGAGGCCATACGGCCATACAGTTTTCAGCATAGACAACAAGGTTGTGCCCGCGACGGGTACAGTGAACATAGCTCCTTTGGATGCCACAAAGAGGACCAACCAAAGGACGTTTGCAAGAACCCACGGAGACAACGACAGCAGAAATCCCCAGACAAACGCAATCGGCAACGTAACGTAGAGCGGCAATACTCCTGCCCTGAGTTCACACAAATGAACCCCCGGGCCCTGACGCGAGAACACCGATTTCTCGAAACCACCTACCACAGTCATCCCTCCTCTGACTGCCCGTTGGGAGGTCGCCGAGAACGCCCATCAAGGCCCAAAATACCCACCGCAAGCCCGTGCAGGGTGGAAAGAAAGGTGCCTTAGCATCGTGCCTGGCTGAGTCTGGCTGGATTGTTGATCCTATTATGATCAATTTTCCCGCCGTTGTCGAGGCTTCTTGTATAAATCTTGCATTAATGGGTTGCGATTTTTGGCAATTGTTTGGAGCACTGGTCTGAACTGGGGAAGACCTTGAGTTCGAGACCGTGTTATGGTGCCTTTGTTGCCAGCATCGCTACTCGACTAGAATGGCAAGTAAATGCTCACATGTTCTGAGCAGGCAGGTAAGCCTCGGAGTAGTTTGCCTCGAAAGCCTGCGAATCCGCTTGTCATCAAGGAAGTACCTTACGGCTGGACGTTTTGTCCGCTATGCCGGTACCGCCAAAGGGGAGCTTGTTAGAGACGTCGAGCTGATATCTTGACCCCTATGAAGGGAATGAGGCTTACGTTGAGAAGTTGAAAACAGCGGCTATGTAGTGCCTGCATTGCCTCGTTATCGAACAGACCGGAGATAAACGACAATCTCTCGAGACATCGGAAGGAGAGGACGACATATGAGACAGTATGTGGTCACTCCAGCTGCAGGAAAGCGGCTGATCGCAAAGGGGATCTCCGAGCACCCTGAGGTCTTGCGAGCGTTGAAAGAAGGGACAGTCGTGGTTCTTGCAGGAACCACCAATGGGTATGTTGCAGAGGAGCTGCTCGGTAAGATCGGTCAAGCTGACGGGTTTAGCATGAAAGGGTTTGTTCGCGGAATCACTGTGCCCCCGTATGTGTCAACTACTGAGATCGGGCGTTCGCCTGGCGGGCATCAATTCCCTGGTGATGTAGTAATAGTTAAGGGAAACTGGATCAAGGGGAAGACCGTATTCGATGTTGTCGATGACTTGCAGGAAGGCGATGTCATCTTAAAGGGTGCGAACTCGATCGACCTGACGAGGAAGCAGGCTGCGATACTCATCGGGCACCCGAAGTGCGGGACTATAGGTGTAATCATGCAAGCCGCCATAGGCAGGCGTGTTAGGCTCATCTTGCCCGTCGGCCTTGAGAAGCGTGTGCCGTCGGATCTGAACGAGCTCGCTGCAAGGGTCAATAGCCCTGGCTCAGAAGGGCCGCGGCTCTTTCCTGTTTCAGGAGAGGTCTTTACAGAGATCGAGGCCCTGTCGCTCTTGACCGGTGCCAAGGCTGAGATAGTCGCTGCCGGTGGTATCTGTGGTGCTGAGGGTGCCGTATGGCTAGCAGTCTGGGGCTCGGATGAAGAGATGGAGAAGGCAAATGCTCTCATGGAGTCTGTCGTGGGAGAACCGCAGTATTCGTTATAGGTATCCTGCTAGTGAATACAAGTGGCAGGCACGACTTCAACCTCAATGGCGTTTTAACATAAGGAGTGAGCTCCGATGATTGGAGAGCGTCTGCAGACCGCAGACAGGATCCGGGTAGTGCTGTTTGATGTCGGTGGGGTGCTGGTAGAGCTCGTCGGAACCCCGATGCTACTGTCATGGGCCGGGATTGAGTTGTCCCCAGATGATGTGTGGGAGAAGTGGCTGACATCTCCTGCAGTTAGGGCCTTTGAGATCGGCAAAATCAGTGCCTCGGAATTCGCAGTTCGCCTCATACGCGAGATGAAGCTGGCGGTAGAACCTGATGAATTGCTAGAACAGTTTGTCAAGTGGCCCAGAGACCTGTACCCCGAGACGCTTGAGTTGATCAACAGCATACCCGAGCGATATATAAAGGCGACGCTCAGCAACTGCAATTGCCTGCATTGGCCTCGCATCATGAACGAAATGGGCTTGGGCGAGATGTTCGACTTCCACTTCGCATCTCACCTCACTGGTAAGATCAAGCCTGATGAAGACGCGTTTTTGCAGGTCATCCATGGGATCGGGTGCAGCCCGTCAGAGATCCTGTACCTGGATGATAACAGGTTGAACACTGAGGCGGCAGAAAGGCTGGGGATAGTGGCTGTTCAGGTCAAAGGAGCAAAGCAGGCAACAGATGTGCTCTTTGAGGCAGGGATCATACCGGTCAGCAGGTTGATAGCCAAGTAGTGCGAGTTAGCGAATGCACGTTTGGAGGTATGGTCGTGGATGAGTACGACAAGATCGCTGACTGGGACAACTACGTGTTTGTAGCTCAAAGGCAGCCCGTCAAGGTAGCAAAGGGGAGATGAGGGCAGTATGCACGCATTGGGGCCGTAGACAGACATATGCAGCGAGCGAGCCAAGTACTCGAAAGCCAGAGTTCCGACTCCGGTCGTCAGAGAGATCTGCAGGAGGCGTTATCGCAGCCTGAGGGGACGAGCAAAGCACGAGGTCTTTCAGGTATGTGACGAGTTGTTGGCATCCCATAGTCGAAAAAGGAGCTGATGAGCTAAGACCGCTCAGGCACTCGGGCTCAGCCTCAACTCCCAAGTCGATTTCAGACGTCTGAGTACTAGTTTAGAGTAAGAATTGTAGCCATTATGGTGTCTTCGTACGTGTCTGACGGCAGTTCCCACCAGGCGTCTCGAAGCAGCTCGGCGCCGAGGAATCGGACGTTCAGCCAGCCGCGGTATCTGCTGGGAGCTATAGGTGTGAAGGTTACTTCCTCTCCGCCTTGAAACGGCGGTGTGCTCGTTGGGCCGGATGGGTCGGGCTCGATGCTCGGTATTTCCGGCCTGTCGAACACTTGATACCTCACGTATATGTTGAGCAACCGATTTGGAAACCCGACAGACCTCAGTTGAACCTGCACAGGGGCGTTTGTTGTCACAGTGAAGCTAGGCCAGTTCATGCCGTCTGTGCCCAGTGTGACACTTAGGTCGGTTGTTGACTGTTCCCATTCAAACTTGGCGTAAGGCGCAACCGACGCCCTGACCTGCAGTGTGCGTGAATCGAACACCTCAGCAGACGTAGTTGCAGGCATTGCCAGAAGCGAGAGAACTGCAACCAGAGCTAACAGGCGTGACTTTCTTAACATATCGGCCAGTCACCTCCAGCTACTAGGCTTGAGGGGCATTACACTCCACAACGGGCATCTATTACAGCAAAACCGAGTCAAGCGGATATTCCTTTCTGTCGTCATCAGGGTTGATGATCTCATAACTGATCTCACACGCACCGACGGATTTGTCTTCCAGCGCCTGATTGAGCCTTCTTGACACCAGCTTGACACCGGCCTTCTCAATGCCTGAAAGCAGAACCAGGATTAGCCCAGGCGACCACTGGCAAACAGCATCGCCCCTGCGAAGGCACAGCTGCACTGTTGAGAGAATATCGCGATCGGAGTGCTCGCTCTTGTCGCCGAGCTTGGTATTGATGGTGATGAGCCCAAGGGGCTTGCCGCTGCGACTGATCCTGCGACCCTCAAGCGTGGCGATGGACCTAAATGACTCTCTATCGCATATGAAAGCCCCTTCTCGCGGCGCTTCTACGCCTAGATCGCCATTGGCTGGCCGACTAGTCACTGCCAGCGACCGCTTCATGTTGCGAACCATCTCTTGAACTGCGGAACTAGGTTCCAGTCCGAACTCGTTCCGCAGCATGTCTGCGTAACGCTTGTATGCAGTGATTGCTTCGCTGTAGCGTTCAGCTTTGATGAGCGTGGAAATAAGAGCGAGATGGCCTTCTTCTCTGTACGGGTCAGTCTCCACTATTTTACGGCAGATCTGCAGGGCTGCGTTGCAGTCGTTCTTGTAGGTAAGCAGCAGTGTCGCGGCTCTCAGACTGATATCGATGTACATATCTCTATAGCGCTCTCTGAACGCGATCGTCCAATCCTCATACAGGTCTTCCTGGAGAAAATCGCCCCTGTATAGCTTGAGCGCATGCTCACAGCTGCTCAACGCAGCAGCCGGATCCACGTGCTCGAGTTGCCTGCTGACCCCCACGCGCTCCTCAAAACTCTTGATGTCCAAGAAGGCGATGCTGTCCTTGTGTAGCCAGTAGAGTCCGTTGGAGTGCCGGATCGGAGATTCCTTACTGCTCCTAGACGCTGATTCTCCGCGAAGCGTTCTCCGCGCAAGGTGCACAACTGCATGCAGATTGTGACTGCAGTCTATTCCTTCGTTGTCTGGCCACAGCAGCTCGATCAGGACTTCATTGGGGACCTTTTCGCATTGCTTGGCAGCGAGGTACTTGAACAGAGTTAGAGCCTTCTTTGACTTCCAGTTTTCCTCTGTCAGAGTGGTCTTGTTGATCTGGAGCCTAAAGGGACCTAGCAGACTTATATGTAGCTGGCAGTTTTTTCTTTCTGCCATAGTGAGGCCCCCCAAAACACTCGCATTCGTCCATCTGGGACATGGTTTCGTGGATAGCAAAGGTGGGCTAATACCATGTTCCTCATTCTTCCTTTCTGCACTTTGTGCATTTTCTCCTTCCGATGCTTCCATCTACGATTTTTCGATTGCTTACTCAAGCTTACTCGGGCGCTGTGCCTGCCGATGTCCCAGCTATGGGTCGTGAATCGCGTTTTAGATCTCTGTGAGAATCCGTTTGTAAAATAAACCGAGTCGTAATTGTTAGGTTTCCTAGAGTGAAGGTAAATCGCAGCTGACCTTGATTGGTTATAGAGCCGGGATGACGTACAGGTCTAATGAGGAGGGTCCGTGATGGTTCGAACTGTGAAGCGTGCAATACCTCTATGTGTGGTCATATCACTCCTTTATGCCAATGGCGCGTTGGCGAGCACCAGTGAGCAGCCTCTTGTCAATATGTTGTTCTTTGAGACCGACTTGCGCGAAGCTCTCAGCGAGATCTCCATGCAGACTGGAGTCAACATCATGCCTGACCAGACAGTGAGCGGAGCAGTCACTGCCGATCTGCAGGATGTTCCGCTGGAACAGGCTTTGAAGATCCTGCTCTTCGGAGGAGGGTACTCCTTCCGCAAGGTCGACGACAATCTCTACTTCGTTGGCCTGCCCGATCCGCGAAACACTAGCTTCGGTCAGCTGGTAGAGAGTGAAGTGATCTTGCTGGACAACGTGACTGTCGCCCAGGTCATGGCAGTTTTGCCAAACTTCTTGACTAACTACGTAAAGGGCGAGCCGGATTCCAGAGTGCTGTCGATATCAGCACCAGCGACCGAGATGGAGAGAATAAAGATACTCATCGAACGAATCGACCAGCCTCGAAAGCAAGTCGAGATAAGTGTGTTGATCACAGAGATCTCGTCCTCAGCCCTAAAGGACTTTGGAGTGGGCGGGGCAGGCACAAACGTGTCATATGACTTCCATGAGGGTCAGGTCTGGAACAAGGACTGGGGCGGAAACTTGGGCCTCGCCGGGCAGCTCTTGTCGTTTGCTTTCGACGGTTATGGCAATCTCGAATCCGCGCTCAAGTTCCTCGAACAGGAGAACGAGGCCAAGGTACATGCCGATCCGAAGATTGTGGTGGCTGATGGACAGCCGGCAGAGCTGTTTATTGGCGAGGAGCAGATTCTGCTGGTTGCAGCAGAGAGTACTACAGCACCGACGACTGCCCGAGTAGAACGAGTAGAGGTCGGAGTGAGTATCAGAGTGACACCGACAGTTGTCGGCGATCAGGTATTTCTTAATATCGCTCCCGAGCTCAGTCACTTCATAAATCCCGCTGCATCTGATCTGGTAGTGAAGCAAGCCACACTAAGCACCACAGTCTGCCTGGCCAGTGGGCAGACGGCTGTCCTGGGCGGGATGACAATGCAAGAAACATCCGATAGGCAGAGCAAAGTCCCAATTCTGGGCGACATACCGATTATCCGGTGGTTGTTCAGAAACGAGGCGAGCCAGAAAACTGACAGGGAACTGCTGATCTTCGTAACCCCGGTGATTCTGTAGACAGGGGAGAGTCAGATGAAGCGCGTAGGAGTGATACTGCTGTTTGCCGCTTTGCTGTGTTTCAGCATACAGGCTTCGCCGACTGTTAGCGCGGCGCTGGGCGAGCAAGTGGTGTCGTCAGAACTTGAGCGGTCAAGTGCCCAGACGTCGCCCGGAGGCCAGCCTACCAGCAGCGGCATCGCAAAGCAGCTATTGGCGCCAGGGTGGGAGCATCCTCATATTGCCCAGAGTGTACCGGTAGTTGTGTATACGGTAAGTCTATCTGAGCTGGACTCGAGCATGGCGAGTCGTCTTGAGTTCGGCTTTGAGACTGCAAATGGTGTACAAGACGGTGTCTGGGATGTGACCTTTGATCATGCTGTCGTGCGCCTTTTGCGAGAGGCCTCTGATGCGTTGCACTCCAAGGTCTCAGGCTCTGTCGAAGAGCAGCGTAGTGCTGTCGGATATCAGTCCTGGTTGGTCACACTTGAGGAACGCCCTGTTGAGGTCTTGATCCAACAGACGACAGTGCTCCCGTCTGCGGAGAGCCAAGAGAGGGACTCGGAGTTCAGGCTTAGGCTGACACCGCGGCACGTTGATGCGGTCAGTAATGTGGTCTTGACTGAGCTAGAGCTTGACCTTCTGACCCCGTCTGGCGGAGTGGGGAGGGCTAAGTCCAGTGTGCTTGTTTCGACAGAACCTCAGCCGATGGCTGTTGTAAAGAGGGCAGTCGCAGCGACAAATGAGTCCGAGGATCTGTACTTCGCTATGTACTTGTCAGCTGATGTGGTGTCTTCAGCGCAGCTGCCTAGAGATGTCGCGTTGCTGCCCATCGGGTCTATAGGAGGCTTTCAGCAGCTGTTTGAGGAGAGGCGCTTCGAAAGCGTCCAACCAGCGCCGCAGTGGAGGATTAGTCTAGCAGGGGGGCATGATCTGCGATTTGGTGTTGTCTGCGCATTTCCGTTGTCAAGCAAACTCTCCGTCCGTGGGAATCTTGAAATGAGTGAGAAGGGACTTGGCGGCTATGCAGACGTTTCAGTCGAGGTTCATGATAGATTGGGGATTGCCGTCCAGATCGACAAGAGAGGAAGCGGTGGGTCTCCAATTGTCAGGTTGGGGTTGGTAGACGAGACCGTACTTGGCGACAGGCTTCACCTTAGAGCGACGTATCTGCCTATCCAGATTGATCTCAGTAAGGCTGACATAACGGCGTCTAGTTGTGTGACCCTTGAGGCCGTTCTAAAGCAGACGAATTGGGATCTCTGGTATCAGAGGTGTTGGTACAACGGCGGGCTTGACAATGAGATAGGCATGACATTGGCAACCGGGTCGCACACTGGGGTTGACTTCAGTTGGCTCAGGGATCGCGACGGCAGTACGTGGTTTAGGATAGGAGTCGTCTTCAGGATTCTTTGATTTTTGAGTCAGTTTTGAGTCCGGTTTTACTGCAGTTTGATTGCATGAGTCTATGCTTGTATTGAGAAAGCAAGGAGGGTCGTCAGATGAGTGCAACCCGATGCCCCGACAGGATCAGAGCGACTGGGAACACGTTTGTAGTCAGGATCCTACGCAACGAGCACGGCACCTGGCAAGGCACAGTAGGTCATGTCCAGTCCGGGGCTATGGCAAGCTTCCGAAGTTGCCTAGAACTCATTCAGTACATCAACAGAGAGTTAGAAAGACAGGGCCGGAGCGATGCCGAGACACCGCTTAAGAAGGTTGGCAATATATGAATGAGGATTGCCGCGGTCTTGCGTTAAGGAGGAGGGCATATGCGAGGTAGACTCTGGCTGGTATTGCTACTCGGGTTTCTCATGGTAGCGGTATCCGCGAGCGTCGCGAATGCAAGTCGTAAAGTATCCCTCACAGACACACTCGAAGTGGCAGCGACGGTGGAGAAGTACGCCGTGTCTTTTATAAAGAACCCACTGACCTTCAATATCAGTGGTGCGGTAGGCTCTTACAGGGAAACGAAAACAGCGACCTACAGCCTCGAGGTCAATACACCGGTAAGAGTGGTTTTCTCAGCCAGCCCTCTGGCGTACATCAGCGATCCTCGCTATGTGCTGGACGTGACTTACTGGGTCAATTCACATCGCAGCAAGTTCAGGCCTGGTGAAGATCTTACTCTAATCGCCAATTACGCTGGTGTGCAGACTCTCAACTACGAGATCTTCGGAGAAGTAGTGATACACCAGGTATCTGCTCAACCAGCGGGTCAATACGCCGGCGTTATCACAGTGACAGTATCTGCATTGTAGCAGCGTCTTGCCGGATCAGTCTACGTTGCGCCCCCAGAGGCGTGAAAGGGGAGATGAAAGTCACAAGGGTGGAAGTTCTCGATTAGTTTGGCAGTCTCATAGGTGTTGCCGAGGTTTGGAAAGCTCTATAGGTCAAATATCTCTGATCCTGCTCTTTGGAAGCAATGATCCGTCGTCCTTTAACTGGTCACCAATGGGGTGGCGGGGAGCTAGTGGTGAAACCGTCCAAAGCTGAGGACAAAACAAAGAGGAGGAAGATTTGATGAAGAGGATACTTGTACTGGGTGTGACCCTGATGCTGCTCGTAGCTATGGGCAGTGTGGCAATGGCGGAGATTGACGATGCTGCGTTGTCAATCGGGGCTGACGTAGCGACATTTGGTGAGATTAGAGATTGGCCTGAATTCCTGGATTTGGGCACTCTCAGTGGTGAGGCTGGAGACGAGAAGGATGCAGAGACAGATCAGTTCCGAATAGTCCGCAACGACGCTCTGCTGATCACTCTCAACCTTATCAAGCCGCTGACCTCACAATATGAGATTGACATAATTGATTGGTTTCCGCCAAACGTGCAAGCACGAGCTCAACTCGGGACCACTGTCACCCTGTCACAGGAAGTAGTTAAGAGGGACCTTGGCTTTCCTGTCGGCGCTGAGTGGAAGGAGCGGATTGTAGTTTCAGCAGGGCCGAACGTGCCGGACAACCCTATCGGCTCCTTTGTCACAAGTGATTACGGTGACTATGTTCTGGGCAAGCTCGTGGGGGCTATTGGCTACAAGATCAAGGTCCACGCTGTCTTGGGTGACATCGACGATCAGCCTGCAGGCGGCTATGAGGGCGAGGTAGTGCTCACGATTAGCGCTCCTCTATCCTAAGTATGGCACCTTGTGTCAGGAGCAGATCGTCGATCTGACGTTCTCTCCTGACACATCTGATCGCGGCCATCCTGGGCATCTCAGAGATCTGAGATCTGCGAGACGCGGGCCTAGGGTGGCCGGATTGGGCGGTACAGGAGGAATATCGGATGAAGAGAACACTGAGCGTACTGGCGTTAATTTTAGTCCTGGCGCTCTTGACGACTACAAGCAGCGTTGCTTTGGCAGAGAGTCTGCATTGTTGGCCTTGGCCATTTCCCTGGCCTCCGGATGATGGCGGAGGAAGTGGGGGCGGAGGAGGCAATCAGGATCCTGACCCAGGAAACGGTATCGGATCGTCTCAGACTGTCTACGTGGGCGCCGAGGTATTGCCTTACGGCGAGATTCAAAATCTGTCGGGGTCATTGCATGTAGGCCAGCTTAGCGGTGAGTCCGGAGCTACGGTGAGTGAAGAAACCGATGACTTCCAGATAGTTCGGAATGCGCCTCTCACGGTGACCCTCAGCATCACTAAACCACTGACCCTGATAAACAGCAAGACTGGCGATTTCAGGGAGTACAGCATAGAGACGACAGCAGAGCTCTTGCGCCAGAATCCTAAGTCGGGCAGATGGGGGGCCCCTGTGATTTCGGCCACGAGAGGTCCGAGCGTGCCCGAAGACCAATGGTCCGCTACTTGCGAGCTTGGTGAGTTCGAGGAGTACGTAGCAGAGAAATTCAAGAATTGGCGCCTCCGAGTAACTGCTACCTTGGGCGACATAGACGATCAGCCTGCAGGTACCTACGGAGGAGAGATAGTCCTAACGATCAGTGCCCCGTCTGGTTCATAGAAAAGGGAGCTGCGGATTGGCACTGGGTCTGTACCGTGTTGGCCTGGGTGTCGCGGTTTGCGAAAGATTACCCTGAGCGCCTCTTACTGCCTCACTCAGATCGATTCGAGGCGTCTGACATCCACGGATAAAGCTCAGGGTGCTCTAGCGTGTTCACCTCGTGCGAAAGCAGATCTGATAACTAGGAGGACTCTAAATGCTCCGGAAATACTCCGCTACCATAGCACTACTTGCACTGATCTTATTGCTCTTGTCTGCCGAGGTAGGTGCTGTAGGGGTACGGCCGTTGGCACTAGACATGTACCTTCAGCCAGGAGACACGAGCGAGTTTGAGCTGATCCTGTCTCCAGAACCTACGCAACAAGTCGTCAGTTTGAGCCTTTTTCGTCCGGTTCAGCTGATCAACGGAGCATTGGCTTACGAAGAAGGCGATGCGTCAATCTACAAGGCGATAGACTGGATTCATCTTGAACAAGAACGGGTGGTTGTTAATCCCGGCGAGGACACAATCGTCAAGGGGCGTGTAAGAGTTCCGTTTGACGCTGGTGGCTCCTATATCGTGGTCGTTATGGTGGAGCCCGAAGGAAGCACTGGGCACGTTGAGGGTGCTAGCGGAGTAGTATTCCGAGTCCGGTACGCTGTCAGGATCGCAATACATGTTGATCGGCCGGGATTGAGGCCTTCGGCCGAGGTTGTTGATTTTCAACTGGTCCCTGACGAGGAAAGGAGGCCGCTGGTTGTCACACACATCGTTAACCCGTCTCCTCTCATGTATTCGGTCTCCGCTGAGGTGACCATCAGAGATCAGAATCGACGGCTGGTTCAGCGTATCGATCTGCAAACGCAAACCGCGCGGGATTCAGGATTGCTGTCAACCAGTATCTTCCCAGGCAGTCAGCTGCGGTTGGAGGGAGCGGTCACCGAGCCTCTGTTCCCGGGGGACTACGAGATGCGCCTGTTTCTGCGGTATGCGGATGGGCGACAAGTCATCAAGAGAGAGCAAATCAGCTTGACTGGTGGCGAGTTCAACCAAGATGACCGCATGGCCTGCCTCAAGGTCGAGCCTGAGGGTATTGAGGTAAGCATGAGGCCGGGCGGATCAGCAACGCAAGTGATTGAGATGACAAACAGAATCGGTGAGCCTGTAACCGTGCAGATCGTAGGTAGCAACATAAGAGACGAGTATCCTTACTCGATCTTTGATTCGCTAGAAGTCGGCTTGAGAGGACAGACTGAGCTCACGCTGGAGCCCCGAAGGCCGGGCAGAAGCATACTGACAATCCGTGCACCTCGTGAGGTGGCAGATGGAGGGTATTATGGAAACCTAGAAATCGGAGTCTTCTCCGAGGCGGGTGACCTGGTTGAAGTTCATACAGTTCCTATTAGCGCTGTAGTCGGGAGCCCATCGGATTACAAGGTTGACATCCTGAGTCTCCACGCCGACTACTACGATGGAGAGTGCTTGCTGAGCCTGGCAGTCCAGAACCGGGGCAATGTCCATGTAATCCCCAGTGCGACTGCATACATCAAGGACAGCCAAGGGGTTGTTATTAGCACCCAACAGCTGACTCTCCAGGAGGGAATAAGTAGGATACTGCCAGAGAAGGTCGCTTACCTCACAGCTACGGCGTCAAATCTTGAGCCGGGTGAGTATGTAGTCGATATCAGTGTGCGCCAAGACGCGTTTGAGCTGGTGCGGTCAGAGATGCCGCTACTGATTGCGGAGTGAACGAGCATTGGAAGCGATGATCCGTTATCCCCTAAACGGTCATCAACAGGGTGGCGGCGAGCACCTCCGGAGAGTTGGAGATCGTAATGGACAGGGTTGTATATACAGTTTAAGGGTTGTCAAAGCACAAAAAGTGGTATATAGTGTAATCAGGAGTTGAATATTTAGATATACCTTCACCGATAAAGGCAAATCCGTCGAAAGATGGAGGCGCAAAGCCACAGGCCTAAGGCAGTTTGCTATGGCGGCTGGGTTACCGAAGGAAGGCCGCAGACTACCAAGCCTGTCATTCCTATCGGGAAGGACAGGCTTGTTGTTTGAGGCCCCTTCAGCGGAACAGTCTTTGAAGACGCAAAGATCGGTCTAGAAGGCGAGATCTAGATGGATTCGGACTGCCCTAGGAGGGGTGCAGTATGAGAAACCATGGGTTTGTGATAGTTGGACTAGCCTTGGTGCTGGTATTCGCAATAGTGATTACAACCTCGGCTCGAGTTCTCGATCAGCGAAGCTTGCGAATACGAGTCAGCGTTGCAGCCATGCAGGAATTACAGGTGTTGGAGCCTGTGGCTGTAGCTGTGAGTTATCCTTGGGAAGGAGCAGACCAGGGTAGGCCGCTCGAAATCAAGAATGTCGGAATGGTGCGGATTAGGAGCAACTCTGGATGGGTGCTATACCCGGATGTTGTGTCGAATTCGAGATTCAGAGTGTCTGTCAGACCGTCAAACAGCCCGACTGCCAATTGGATGGTAGTGTCAGGCAACAACCCGGTGATCGCGGGCTCTATGGGATCTTACGACCTCAGTTTCGATGTGCGGGTTGAAACCTCAGGCAGTGGTTTGGGGCAGTATCAGGAGATCATTGAGTTGGGGTTTACAGCCAGCCAGCCGTAGGTGTAGAGGTATCGCACCCGCACGGGGTGTGATCATCGCAAGGCTTCAGCCGCTTGTCCGCGTACCAACTGCGGCCAGACCGTTTCGGTCTGGCTTTTCCTTTACTCGGCGCTCTGAGTTAGCAGCGACTGACTCTCAGCTTTGCCCACTTCACCTGCTCTTGTAATCGCCAGTTTGGAGCAGAAGGGCCCGATAATTTCGTAGACGACCACTGAGCCAAGGATTACTGTCGTGACCAGATCCGCGATGCTGGGGAAATTTTGCTGCACAACAAGCGTGACCCCGATCGCTACTCCCGCTTGCGGAACGAGGCCTAGGCCCAGGTATTTCAGCACAGTTTCAGGTGCACCGCCGAGTTTGGCACCAAGAGCGGCCCCGGCCATTTTGCCAATTACGCGACTTACAATGTATGCCACTCCGATTGCGCCTACTTGCGTAACAAGCTCTAGCTGTAGATTGGCGCCCGCCAAGACGAAAAAGAGGACGTATATCGGGGTGTCGACCGACTTGAGGATGTCAAATATCCGGCCGGTCTCTCGCGGAAGCAAGTTCACTGAAATACAGCCCATGGCCATACAAGCCAACAAGGTGGATAGGTTAAGCATTTCTGCAAGCCCGGCAGTGGCAAGGACCATGCCTAGAATGATTACTATCCTGTCGGGCTGTTCTTTGAGACGAGTCGAAATCGTCAGAAGAACAAGCGCAGCGATCGTACCTAGGAGAAACGAGCCGAACAGCTCCCAAAACGGCGCGCCAATCATTGTTGCCAAGCTGCCACTGACCTCGCCGGCCAGCACTTTGGAGATGGCCATCGTTATCCCAAATGCGATTACACAGAGGGCGTCGTCAATCGCAACCACCGCCAAGAGGTTATCGGTCAACGGCCCTCTTGCCTTATATTGGCGAAGCACCATGATAGTCGCAGCAGGTGCTGTGGCCGAAGAGATAGCTCCAAAAATCAACGCGATATAAAGATCGACTCCAAGTAGAAAATGCAGGGTGAGAGTGACGAATGCAAATGCCCCTACTACCTCTAGGATTGCAATCAGAATGACGCTCTTGCCAACTTTCTTGAGTTGCTTAATGGCGAACTCTCCGCCGATTGTAAAGGCTATTATGCTCAAAGCAATTGTGTTGATCGGCGCAAGTGTGGAGGTAGTCTGAGACGTCACTAACCCCAGAAGTGACGGACCTATAAGCAGACCGACAATCAAGTAACCGGTGACAGCCGGCAGTCTTAGGTAGTTGATTAGCTTGCCTGCAGTGAAACCGGCCAGCAAAAGCAGGCCCAAATAGAGCACCATGTTCATTGCCAAAACTCCTATCTAACGATGTCAGTTTCTATTCGCTTGCTTGTTGTCGGAACTTCCGTCCCACCCCGATCGCTTTGGTGACTGGAACTACGAACATCATCCCGGTAAAAGCCTCTTCAAAGCCGTGAAACATTGTAGAAAGCTTTTCCATCGCCTTGTCAATCTTCTCCGGGTGTTTGGAGAGGGCAAAGATCGTCCTGTTGCGCTCGCGTTCGTTGAGGTTCATGCCCCGTAATCCGAAGAAAATGGGAATGTGATCAGAGAGTACCTTCGCCATTCCTTGGGTCTCTATAATCGTGGCACCCCGTATTTCACATTCCAGCAGGACCTCTAGGACCTGCTCCAGCTTGTCTGGGTCGCTAATGACGACGACCAGGGCCTGAATGTTTTCTGCGTACATCATAAGCCTCCTCTCATCAAAAAGGCACTGCTTGGCGAGCTCAAGATGAATTCTATTGCTTTCCCCTTCGGGGGTCAACTGAATCGAGAGCACTCGTGGTCGGCATCGTCAAGGCACACCCTTTTAGAAGGAGATGGGCGATCCGGATGCCTCTGTCAATCAGGTGGCGCAGACGACTTCGGAAGCTTCCTGATGAATTCGCCTGCACCTGCTGCGACTGCAGCCTCCACAATTTCTTCAGCGCTCACATCTCTGTAAAGATGGAGTTGGTAAAGAAAGGGTTTGACAACTCACTTCGTGATCTGGCTCATTAAACGTACTTAGCAGCCAAAGTGATGGAAGGGCGATCACGAGGTGCAGGACCTCTTATAGATAGGTGGTACGACCAGATAGGTGGTACGACGTGTTGTCCAAGAAGGCTAGCTCAGAAGACCTTTACGCAGCGAGGATCGGTCGTCAGACAGACTCGATGACGCTGGAGCAGTTTCGCTCGAGCCAAGATGGCTGGCCGAATGCCATAGGTAGTTGGGCCGCCTTGTGTCCTGAACGGTAGCGACCTACCCGAGCTTTATCTGTTTGTCGATGTACTGCGAGTGTTCTCCGCGCTTGTCTTTGATGTCGGCGAATAGATGGACGCAGTTTCCAAGTCGAGCCTGATTGAGTCGTATCTCGTATTTTAGGATTTCTCCAGTTTCATCCCACCTGCGCTCTGCGGTAAATGGAGCGCTTTGCTCGCCCAACTGGTACCCGTTGATCCGGATAACGGCTGTGTCGGGATCAAGCAAGTACTGTGTGCTGTCTTTATCGGTTCGCTTGGCTGGAGTGAACCTGATCCTTACTATCCCCTCATTGATCATCCGTATAAGAACAGAGTCGTCGTCCTCCGGCTCGAATGGATCACGTGTTACATCAAGGCTTGTTACAGGGCGAAGCCCGGTGCAATACGCGTCGCGCGCTTGTTTCAGTATCTCGTCGGAGGAAGATAGCAGTTTGGCTGCGAAGTTGACTAAGGCTCGGACGGATTCGGACCTTCCACCGAATCTCGTGATGAGACCGGGCAACAGCTTGCGCACCCTGTCTCCGAGATGAATCTGAATCTTCGGGTCGCGTTTGTCACCGAGGACAGGTAGGTCCCACTTGAGCGTCACCACAGGGCTTCCAAAGACTGTGTCGACTATCACCGGCGTCACTGTTTTGCCTAAGCTGAAGGCCAACCTGTGGATTAGGGACTCTGGCTTAGCACTGACAACAGAAGTCGCTCTTACTGAGTCGCGATTTGGCGGCATCTTGTTTGATTCTTCGATGATCTCTTCTTCGGTGAGCGACAATACCTTGTCAACTACCCTATCGATTGACTCATCAATATAGATCCGGTTGCTCTCCGCAAACTCCCTAGCAATTTGCTCAAGTCCCGGCTGCATGGCCTTTGCGAAGACAACGCCCGATTGGATGCCGTTGATGACAATATCGAAGTCCTCTTTGAGTTTGGGCAGATGCCCCGAGGGAATCTTGCTGCAACCGAATTCACCGAATGTCTCAGAGACTATAGAGATTAGGTTATCCTTTTCCTCGGTCGGCAGCTCGACTCTCACTTGACCTGGCCCAAATAGACCTGTCCTATCACTGAACATGATGTGGGCATCGTGGAGAGTCTCTGTTAGTGCATGCTCAATCTCACGTTTAGCTGTGAGGATGTCCTCATGGAAGTATGGGCTTAAGACCTGATGCGAATTCGCATAGCCATAGAAGTTGTCGGTCAGGCCCGGCCCAATCGGTCTTTTCACCTCTTTGTAGTGAGCAATCCAGTCAGAAACCTGGTGGGTTAACCACCCACATGCAAACGCGAGTTCTTTTTCATACTTGGATCTATCATTCCTCGGCGCTCGTTTCAATCGTTCGAGTGCCTTGGCAACTAGTCGATATCCAAACATGGGATTCCCTTTAGGCTCATTTGGCATGTTGTTATGGGCGTAGTCATAGATGATAATGTTAAACAGAACGTGGTTCGTCGCAATGGCATCCGGGCTGTTGGCTGCGTAGATATATGTCTCCTTGTGATGATCGATTGCTGTCATGATCTCGGGGTTACTTGCTAGTCTAGGGTTCTCCTTGACTTTTCGATAGGCCTCATACGCGATGTATGGGTGTGTCACTGGTCCCCACATGAAGCAGGGCATGATCGGTAGTAGAAGTATTCGAGTGAGGATTGATAACAGCTTCGACCGCATTGTTCAACCCTCCTTATGATTTTCTAATAGATATATTCTGGGATGTGATGTCTTTTCCTGTCGGAATGTGGTAGTATTAAAAGGATTCGGTAATAGGATCCATATTGACTACAGGCATTGGCCTAGCAGATCTCTCTTCGTTTCCTCGCTGCATGCCAAATCACAGCAGGGAATCCATGGGTGACGCAGAATCTGTTAGCAGCACATTGTTCACATATATCGCATTGCGCGTCAGGTGCTACAGAACACAGTCTGAACGTGCGAGCGGTTGTGCCTTTCTGGGCAAACGCTACCTGCCGATGGGCTGGTGTCTGATGGCTTAGAGTTGTGCCTCTTCAGCAGCTAAACGGGGTGAGAAGATGAAGAAATGGTATGATGAAGAATGGGAGTTCACGATCGAGGTCACGTCTGTCGGCAAGGACAACCGACCGCTCAATTGCAGGATGGGATATGAGCCTGGAGATGTGTTCCGGTGCAGATACGGCTGCCCGGAGGACTTCTGCTCCAAGTCCATGCTGAAAGTGTTTCCGATCTTTGAAGCCGTAAGAAGCGGTGGCGATCTGAGAAACCTTGGTGGTGCGGGAGAGCACGAAATGGAGATAGTCTGTCCAGACGGAGTTGTTAAGTTTAGGATTTCTGCCAGGCGACTGCTGCCGAAACTCTAAGCTCGTAGGGGAGTGTCTGTTAGAAACACATGGCTGAACCGTCGGTCGGTAGATTCTTGTCCGCTGATCCAGATACCATCCCTGAGTTCGAAAACGAATTGACTAGGGCGAGGAGCTTAGAGCAGAATCCTGTTGTAGCAACGTGCAAGTCTAGACAGGACCCAACCCATGCTAAATCAAGAAACGGAGGTATAAGCTATGGACAAGAGACCGATTCGAATCATGTTCTTGTGCACAGGCAATTCCTGTAGAAGTCAGATGGCTGAGGGGCTGACTAAAGCGCTAGGCGGAGATAAAGTGGAAGTCTATAGTGCCGGACTAGAAGCTCATGGAGTTAATCCGAGAGCGGTGGCTGTGATGAAAGAGATTGGTATCGATATCTCCAAAAACACCTCGGATGTAATTGATCAGAAGCTTCTACAGACTATGGATTATGCCGTTACTCTTTGCTCTGACGCAGAAGAGCGTTGTCCGATAACGCCGCCATCGGTGAAACGGTTGCACTGGAGTTTTGATGACCCAGCTAAGGCAACTGGATCAGAAGAAGAAATAATGGCGAAGTTCAGGGAGATTCGGGACGGAATCGCCGAGAAAGTCAGAGATTTTCTGGATTCTTTGCACTTGGCGATTTCTGAGGTCGATCAATCGCGGTGATGACACTCCACTCTGTTTGTGATCGACCTCAGAAATACAGTTGGCTAATAGCACGCCTGATGAGCGTACCTAGCGGACGGGTGGTGGCGGAATCCTAGCATCGAAAGGCGACATTGGTACACGCTGGCTGAGGGCGGTTGGCATCTACGGCTTAACTGTGCGAGGGACAGACGGCCCGTTTTCAGATAATTGCTATTGGGGGCATTCTTTTTGTTGGAGGCGCTGCGACAAAATATGTTGCGACAAAATACGTAATGGAGTACTGGGCTCATCGCCTCGGCAGCAGCATCTCTATCCCAATCTGGCAAGTTGCCGTATTAGGTATGTTCGTCGCTTCGGTGACAGTCCCAGCCGCCGTTGCTGCACTGGTTTGTGCGCGGCAGAGGCGCTGATAGCAAGCGGTTGAAGCGCTAGTAAGATGGGGTGGTGGTGAGTGATAGTCCGCAGTGCACTTGATAGTGATGACAAACAGTTAGTACCTTTGATTGCAGCGTTTCGCGTCGAGCTTGCGGCGTTGAAGCAGCGAAAGATAGACGCCGACTTGAACGCGGCTTCTGCAGAGTTGGCTGACTATCGAGCAAAGGGTTTTCGTTTGGCGGTAGCAGAGTCAGATGAGGGCCGTCTTATAGGTTTTATAGCCTGCCGTATCGACGGCGATGTCGTCTGGGCAGAGTCGCTGTATGTTGTGCCGGAGTTTAGACGGAAGGGAGTAGCCTCCAAGCTTTACGAGTATGCAGAGGCCATTGCAGAGGAACTTGGCTCGGATACGGTATACAACTGGGTCCATCCGAATAACGCAGCCATAATCGCGTTTCTTAGAAAGCGTGGTTATGATGTATTGAATCTCATTGAGATTAGACGGCAATATACCGGTGAACACATTAGTGGAGAGGTCATGGTCGGTTCGGAACGGTTCCGTTACTGATCGGACGCGGCACTGGTGGTCGTAATTCGCTGGTCGTTTGTCTGCCTAACTGACAGATTCAGCGGGTAAGGATATTCGCCCCATCTATATATCTATATAGTCGAACTCGCTGGCGGCACAAGAATCGTGATCAAGCTGGCCCGAAGCAGCTTCGCTGCACCTGACCGGGTTGAAGCCTGGGGAAAGCTAACGTGCCAGTACCGGAATGCGGGCGTCTATTGCCGTCTTTTCCTTCCAGTAAAGGATAGTGGCAATTTCCACACGTGCCTGCATATGGACGATCTCAGCTTCGTGGCGTGGGCAGAGGAACATAAGGCCTACCGAACCCTTAAGGAGGTTCTTGACGAGCTCAAGGCTAAGAGGTTAAGCGATGAGGAGCAGGCTGTTCGTGCCAGACTCGAGGGAGATGAGTGGATAAAGCAGCTTGGCACGCATGTCGGCCGCGCATGTACGGTATCCTTCAACGGCATCAAGCCTGATTTCCCGTCGGCCTATGTAATCATGTAATATAGACGCTGCTCTTCTCGAAGAGATTTTGCGGATATACCTGTCCAAACCTGTCCAAACGACAGGAACTCGAACCCATCTATTGTCAGCTCGCAAACGCCCTTCGAGCAACCAAACCCAGCGCCAATCATTAGGGTCTTTGCGGCAGGTTCCGGATCATTCCCCACAGAAGTATCTTGATAACGGACGGCGGTTGCTTTCATCGGTGGCTGCCAACAGATTTCCGACGCTGGGTGCCATGGAGGTAAAACATGAGTGAATTCTATAGACACAGGCAAATAGGGTACCTGACGGTAGTTCTTGTAATCGCCTTGTGCATACTCATTGCGCTCATCATGTACATGGAGGGACTTAACTGGGTGGCTCTAGCTGTCCTTGCCATCTTGGCCGTCAGCCTGGTATTTTTCAGCAGTTTGACTGTAGTCATAGATCAAGATACCCTTGAGATTCGGTTCGGAGCAGGGATTGTCCGAAAAAGGTTCAGGCTGAGTGACATTGAGTCATGCGGGAGGGTCAGGAATCCCTGGTACTATGGGTGGGGAATCCGCTCGATCCCTCATGGCTGGCTCTTCAGCGTCTCTGGTCTTGATGCGGTTGAAATTGTTATGAAGACGGGGAAGACATATCGGATCGGGACTGATGAACCCGAAGCTCTAGAGGCTGCTATTCGGAGGGCGATCGTCCACTGATGTTATCTTATCTTCCTCACGGGGTGTTGTGCGGGAAGTGAGGGCCAATGTAGACAGTATCCGGTGTGGGGAGTATTCAGAAGCTGTTAGAGGTTATCGAGAGTTTGGAGCTTCGGGTATCACACGCGACGTAGGCTAATGATCGGCGAAGCGGGGGTGAGGGCAGTGAGTGTTTCAGGAAGTGGTCTAGCTTATCGCATACGAACTGAACGGACAATAGTTCGTTGTTGGAATCCGACTGACGCCGTTCTGCTCAAGGAGGCCATCGATTCCAGTCTGGATCATTTGCGGCCGTGGATGTCGTGGGCGGAACAGGAGCCTACCGAGATAGATGCCAAGGTTCAGCTACTCCGAGGCTTCAGAGGAAGGTTCGACCTAGGCCAGGACTTCGCATACGGAATCTTTGATCTTGATGAGCAAAAGGTGCTCGGGGGAACTGGTCTGCACACGCGACTCGGGCAAGGGGCCCTTGAGATAGGCTACTGGATACGAGCTGACTGCATTAATCGTGGATTGGCAACTGAGGTTGCAGCTGCACTTTCGCGGGTGGCGTTTGAGGTGAACCAGGTCAACCGAGTGGAGATTCACTGCGATCCGTTGAATATTCGAAGCGCTGCAATTCCTAGAAAGCTGGGATTCACCCATGAGGCTACCCTCAGGCAACGTGTTCAAGGACGCGGTGGTGAGCTGAGAGACGAGATGATCTGGACTTTGCTCAGAAGCGAGTACCCTGAGAGTCCAGCAGCGCGGTGTAAAATCGAGGCCTATGATGCGATCGGTAGGAGGATTATATAGCCCTGTGAAGCAACTGGCAACACGTTAAGCAGACTTGGAAGGCTTTACAAACATGCTCGGGAGTGCGTAAGATTCTGTAGCATCGCTTGAGTCGTTGATCAGACGTTTTCTGAACGTGCTACCCGGTTCATACCTGAGGAAATGGGACGGACTGATGCGTCCACCTATTTCAACTATCTTGCGGGCTATGGATCATGCTTATCGAGTCTTTGTGGAAGCGAACGTGAAACTCTTACCGTGTTCATCCCCTACTAAGCCTCGTTTAGAACCTACCCCGGGTCGTGGTTTCAAGTAAAGACTAAGTGGGGCGGATAGGGAACACTTACGCAGATAGCTCTAGTAGGCTGTTTAAAAACTTGAGGTTTATGTGCGGTCGTGTGCTGCTCATATCTGTGCTGCTCATATCGAAGTGAAGAAATTTGGCCTTTAATCTTCTGAGGCTGGCTAGAAATTGCCTTGGCCTTCGGTGTGCCACCCGGAGCCCGTGATACTGGTAGCTGCGGCCGGACAAGAGCCTCTCCGGTTGGCCCGCCGGCCGCAGCGCACTCGCTAGAGGTAGTGCCCCTCGCAGGGGTCTGGGTGGCCAGTAGTGTCCAGTATGATGGTGTAAATTCGAGAATGAGGATGGCATAGCAGCAGGAAGGGCCATCCCCCTCCTGGTAATGGTTGAGTTGTGAAGACAAAACCAACAGGAGGTTAGAGAGGATGGCCCAATACCAGATTACCGTAGATGGCGAGGTTTTGCATCAACTTTTTCTTGGCGATGAGGGAGTCCGCAAGTTGTTGGAGTCGGTGCTCAACCAGGTGTTGGAGGCACAGGTGAGCGAGCATCTCAAAGCAGGACCGTACGAGCGCACTGATGAGCGAGAAGGTTACCGCAATGGCTATCGGGACAGGGAGATGAAAACCCGCGTGGGCACCCTGGAGCTTCGAATTCCTCGGGTTCGCAGCGGCTCATTCTCTACGGACTTGTTCAGCAGGTATCAGCGCAGTGAGCAGGCACTGCTTCTCGCCCTCATGGAGATGGTGATCAACGGGGTGTCTACGCGTAAAGTCCGTCGGATTACCGAAGAGCTTTGTGGGACAAGCTTTTCAAAGTCCACGATATCTGAGTTGTGCAAGGCGCTCGACCCAGTGGTGTCAGGATGGAACGAGCGATCGCTCAAGGATAAGCGGATCCCCTTTGTCATCGTCGATGCGCTCCAGCTGAAGATCCGCCAAGAGGGCCGGGTGGTGCCGCAGAGCGCTTTGCTCGCCGTTGGCGTCAACGAAGAAGGTCGCCGTGAAGTGCTTGGGGTTATGATCGGCGACAGTGAGTCGGAGGCTGTGTGGTCTGAGTTCTTCCGCTGGCTAAACGAGCGGGGACTACAAGGTGTCGATCTGGTGGTCTCCGATCACCACGGCGGTTTAGTCAACGCTGTCAAACGCCGCTTTCAAGGTGTTTCATGGCAGCGCTGCCAGGTACACTTCATGCGCAACATCTTGGATGCCTGTCCAAAACGGCATCAGGACGCATTGAAGTCGCAGCTGCGGCTCATGTTCAATGCACCAGATATGAAGACGGCTCGCAATCTCCTCGATGACATCGTAGAAGAGTACGCTCAGAAGGCACCACGGGCTGCTGCCTGCCTGGAGGCAGGCTTCGAGGATGCCATGGCCGTAATGGCCTTGCCTGAGCCCTATCGGCGCAGACTTCGCAGCACCAATGGGCTGGAACGCCTAAATCGGGAAGTGCGGCGGCGGGAGCGAGTGGTTGGAATCTTCCCCAACGTCGACTCAGCCCTGCGTTTATTGGGGGCCCTATTGATGGAGCAGGATGAGGAGTGGACAACTGGACGGCTGTACTTTCGAATGGAAGCCTACTGGGAGCACAAGAGCTCGGAAAACGATAACAAACCTGCGGAGATGGAGCCTAAGCGCAACACTGCCGCTTGAACTCAACAACTAGGAGGAGAATTTACACCACAATCAGGACTTGACCCAAGTCCGGGGGTATGTATTTGAAAAGACTGAACTGCCTCAAATGGATCTTGCTGATAGAGAACCGACTACTTTAACGCTTAAATTGGTAGCGACTCCAAGTGTTGTTTATTATAATGACAGATACGGTACAGCTTATTTGAATGATATTGCGCTAAAA
>FZPS01000028.1_pt76 | contig 35921 bp, 55 predicted proteins | sample 1817821 | NCBI WGS metagenome assembly FZPS01 (sample SAMEA104158645, study PRJEB21678) | metagenome | place: Germany | collected 2015-04-21 | reverse complement strand
TAGTGGTGTCGGCGGATGAAACAATTGTCCGTGTTGTAGAATGTTGACTAAAAGGATTATAAGATTTAGAAAACGATATACGGCAAGATACAATAGAAGAAAAAATAAAAAAGAAAAAATACCAAATTAGATAACGCTCGATGCAATAGCTGAGATTGAATAGAGAAAGGATTATAAAAATTTTAACACAGTAGATGAATTATTTGAGGAATTACTAAAAGATGATTAAATCCTTATTTGCAATCCTTGCGCATAATAGATGTAAAATAATAGAGGTAAAAAAGAATATGAAAAATGTAGATTTAGAAAGTTTAAAAATAGGTGATAAAGTTATAATATCTGATGAATACGTAGGGAAATAGAAAAATGGTTATGTTTGGGCTATCACTAACGTAGATCAAGCATATTTTAGAAATCCTTTAATACACGTATCTTTTGAGGGCAAAGATGTAGTATTTAACACAGATAATGGTTTACTTGTCAATTTATATGGTGATAAAGATTTTGATGAACTTAGATATAGGTTGGTAGGAAGACACGCAAGAAAACAGGATATAGTTAAATAGAGAACAAAAGAATATCAATCTATTAAAGAAAGAACAGAAAAAAAGCTTAGCAGACTTATGAATGCAGAGGGTGTTGACGGAGTGTTGAATATTCCTGATTTCATCATTGCGAAATATTTAATAAATTCTTTGGATAATTTGAGGACTTTGTTGATAGAAAATGATAGATGACAAGGTATTGAATATGTTGATTGCGATGACGTTGAAGAAGAACTCAATAAGGCGTTGTAGCAAGGACTTAATGACTATAAAAAAGATAATAAATTGGATGAAATAATAGACAATCTCAAATAGATAAAAAGAAACACTAATCCATATAAAGTATCGCTATCAAAAATGAAAACATTAACTAAAGACAATATATAAAGGTGTTACAAATGACACTCAGTAGTTTAAGAGGTGTTACAGACATTGGCGGGGTTTTGGTTCAAGAATATAATGAAAAATCAGATCATGAAGAATTATAAAGACATAAAAATTTAGTTCATAGATAAGGTAGGTAAAGAGAATGCTCAAAATTATTATAGAATTACATCCATTCGGTAGTAAGAAAAGAAAAAAAGTTATTGCTGAGGCTAAAATAGTAAATAATGGCACGGGCGATAAAGAAATTGGTAACTATGATTTTTAGTTATCAAATATACAGTAGCTTATATACGATGGCGGAAATAAGTCAATAGATTACCCTACAGATATAATTAAAGGCGTATTTGAAGGACACAATAGAAATGAAAGCGTTTGAACGCTCTTAAAGAAAATACTTAATAAGAATAAAAATATTTAATGAGGTATGTAATGGATAAGAGAAAGAAAGACAGTGCTAATTATTTACCACTGAGTTATGATGCAGCTTTTTGGATAATGTAGAAACAGCTATAGTTTTATAAAGAAAATGGTGGTTGTTTAAAATAGAGAATTAATAATTTTCTTTTTCCTATGATGAAAGGATAGATGACGCTTGATGAGTTTGAATAGATAGCTATTCAAATACATGAGATTTTAGCCGATAAAGTAAGTTAGCTATATGAATAATAAGTGGCCCTTATGGTGGAATTGGAAGACACGCTTGACTTAGGATCAAGTGCCGTAATGGCATGGGAGTTCGAGACTCTCTAAGGGCAAAAATAACAAAAAATGATAAAGAGGTAAAAAATTATGTTTATTAAAGTTACTTAGTATTGGTTTAATCATGAAGAAGATGTAGATTTTCCTTATGATAGCAGTGAAGTTTATGTTGATGTTACTAAAATATCAGCAGTTAATATGGGTGTAAGTATTTTTGTTCCTGAAGGATTTGTGCAAATTGTTCTACCAGGAGAAAGTTTTTTAATCAAAGTATATGAATACGAAAGATATATTAAACCAACTATGAGGTTTATGGATGATCAGTTTAGAGACTAAAGCTATGAGCGATAAAAAATTAAAAGAATAGAGAACGTATTTCGTTTTTAATACCATTTATTTTTTTAGATAGTTGGGTATTAAAGTAAATGAATTAATAATACATAGAGCTTTATACTTTATGAAGGAATTAGCCTTTTAGGATATTCCTTATGAATTTACTTATAGACAAGATAAGTACGGTATTTATAGTTAGGATTTGGATAACGATTTACAAAAATATTTAGCGTATAAGCTTTTAGACTATGAATACGAATAGGGATCAAAATATGCTCCGATGATTAAGATGTCAGAAACTGCTGAACGTAGATATGTATTCAAGAACTATATAAAGAAAAAGAATATAATATTTGTAGGATAGCTTTTCTTACGTGATACACCTGTTAATTTATAGAGGATTACTTTGATGTTGTATTTATATAAGAAAAATATTAAAATCATATAGAAGGGGGTTAATGTTGATATTGATACTATGAGAAAATAGTTTTTGAAATATAAACCTGGGTCATAGTCTGATTTTAAACCCACCTTAGACACTTTAAAATAGTGGCAATAGGTATATAATTCATTAGATGAATATAAGCCTAAAGACAATATAAAATATAACGAAGTTTTTAATATTATTTCTGAATACGGTAAAGCTTGGTAGAAATATGAAAGGGTGTAGGATTTTGTTGAAAAGAGATTTTTATAGAAAAATTTACTAAATACTAATCATTGTTATTGTGACGGTGTTAATTAGATAACATAGGATGGCATTAGTTTCTACGTTTATTAGAGTTGTGGCGGTTATCAACATTGTATAGGTTTTTAGGAAGGTTATCCTAAGAAGTTATATGATTGATAGATCGTCATGGGTTAGACTGAGTGGAAGCAATATACTAAGTTTTTGTGGCAAGACTATTGGAAAACGGTAGCATAGCGTAAAGAACAAGAAAAGAAGCAAGAGTAGTAGAAAAAATATCAAGAATATTTGAAATTGAAAGAGAAATATGAGTAATAAAATGAAAGATTTTTAGAAATATAAAAAATATATTTTAACTGTAATTGAATGTCTTAAATTACATTTTAAAATGAATGATACTTTGATAGATGTTCATGTAGCTTACGGCACAGATAATTACACTGAGGCAGATTTCAAATATTTTTCCGAATATGATAATTGCAGATTGAGATTTGATTTAGAGAGAATGGACTTAGATAAATTAGATGAAACCATTGCTCATGAGTTTGCTCATTGTTTAACAAAGGAAATGTTCTTTTTCATGTAGCTGGTTGAGATGAAAACAGATTATGATAAAGTCTTGGATAAAGTATCTCGTCAATGTGTTGAAAAGATGGCAATGAGATTAGAAGAAACTGTTTTATGAATTATTAAAACACATAACATTTAGAGACCAAATAAGAGCATTTAATTGTAAAAAGGTATAATGAGACTAAATGATAGAGAAAGTCTCGTAAAATGTCTCTTATGGCTTGTAGAATTGAAATAAAGGTCGAGTGGCGGAATAGCAGACGCAGGGGACTTAAAATCCCCTATCCTTGTGTGGGTGTGTGAGTGCAAATCTCACCTCGACCAATTTCTTATTCCTTAAATCTGTTTTTTGCGCATAATAGAATTACATCAAACAGAGGTTATGAAAAAATGAAAAAAGAATTAGTTGAAATAATAAAAAATCCTAAATGGTTTTCGCCTGATATTAAACCTGAGTTTTATTTTAAAGCAGGAAAAAGAGATGACAAAATATTTACAAGGGTGAGCAACAATATTTGGATGGTTTATGTGGAGGATAATGATTTAAAATACATTGACAAAGGTTATTATACAGAAAGTAACGTTAATCCTGAAGGTGTATTTTGTTCTGAAAATGGTTTTTTATCTGATGAATGTAACCATTATAACAAGGATTGAAACTAATAGATAATAAACCTAATATGCCTTCGGAGTTATAAAAAAAAATGAAAGATGAATATATTAAAAAAGCCGAATGATACCCCCCGACATTCAAGGTTGATATTAAGTTTACACTTGTTAGAAATGGTGATAAGTTAATTATAAAAAAAATTTTTGATAAAAGAATAAAGAAATAAAATTTTTAATGGCGGTATAGTCTAGATGGTCAGGACACAAGATTTTCACTCTTGTAGCACGGGTTCGAGACCCGTTACCGTCACAAATAATTGGCAAAAGAAATGTATTGTAAGAAAATACATAGGGGGTGAAAGTCCCCCATTTTTTATAAAACAAAGAGGACTTAAATAATGAAAGAAAAAAGAGTTACGTGGAAAGAAAAGGAAAAATTTATCAAACATAAATTAATGTTCGATAACAATTGGGCAACGAAAGCTCTTATGAGAATTTACGAATTTCAGACAATGGAAGAAAGGGAAAAAGAGATGTCTATTTGGGAAAATGGAGTAGGGTTTGATAGTTGTGATAGTTTTATTCTTTCTTCTATTGCTGAGTTTTATAAAAAAAGAAATTTTATTACTCCAAAACAAATGGATGTAGTGCATAGATGTATCCCTAAATACTGGCGACAAATTTGGGATATAAGCGATCAAGATATAATGGAAAAATTAATTAAAGAAAGTAGAGACAAGTAAATACGCTCTCTGCGCATAATATATAAAGGAGAATATATGAAACAGGTTATAACAAGATTTGCTCCCAGTCCAACTGGGAATTTGCATATAGGTGGATTGCGAACTGCTTTATATGCTTGATTATTTGCACGTCAAAGCGGCGGCAAGTTTATTTTAAGAATTGAAGATACAGACCAAAAAAGATGTCGTGATGAATGAACAGATAGTTTAATTAATACGATGGATTTATTTGGTCTTAATTATGATGAATTTTATAAGCAATCAGATAGATTTGATATATATAGTGAAGTAGCTAAAGATATAGCTATAAGAAGATTTGCTTATGCAGATGATGGTTGTATTAAATTAAACGTTAAAGCCTATATTAATATGTTTGGCAATGATATGTCTATATATGACCACGTAAGAAAGGGCTACATAAATTTTAAACTTAATTTATTATATGATATAGTTTTATTGAAATCAGACGGAACGCCCACTTATCATCTTGCGTCTATTGTTGACGACCACGATATGGGAATTACCCATGTTATCAGAGGGGAAGAATGAATTTCGTCTTTACCTTATCATGAAATGCTTTATAAAATTATGGGATATGAAGTTCCTAAGTGGTATCACTTGCCACTAATAACAAATACAGAAGGTAAAAAATTATCAAAGAGAGACGGAGATGTTAGTGTAGAGTATTTTTTATCTAAAGGTTTTTTGAAAGACGCTATATTAAATTATGTTCTATTGATGGGTTGAAGCCCGAAAGATAATAGAGAATTATTTAAATTAAATAGTGCAATAGAATTTTTTGATTAGAATAGACTTTCAAAATCATCTGCTTCCTTTGATATTGACAAGTTTAAACATTTCAATGGTTTGTATCTCGATTTGTATAGTGATGAAAAGATTGCAAAAGAGTTAAATCATTTTTTTGATAGTTATGATATTGATTTGCCACTTAAAGATAAGATGGGGTTATCAAATTATTTTAAAAAGTGTAAATCAATAGAAGTGATTGATCAGATAATGAAAGGTTCAAACAAAGATGTAATAGTTAAATATATAGATTATCTTAATCAAGATGAAATTAGGAATACTATTAATTCAATATATAATATTATTGATAAAGAAAATTTAGAAGAAGAAATAAATAATTTAAACATAAAGCCAAAGTTCTTACATAAGCCAATTAGATTAATGGTTTATGGTCAAGAAAGCGGTGCAGACTGGGTTAGCTTATATCAATCTTTAGGAAATATTTTTAGAGAGAGGTTTAAAGAAAGCTATAAAATTATTAGTGAGGTGAATGGTGAAAACTAAAGTTGTTGTTGAGCTTAGGGATGCTGTTTTGGCAGAAGAAACAATTAAGAGTGTGATTGATTTATATGGTGAAGGTAGTGTTTATGGTCTTATAATGCCTTTATTGAAAGATAGAAACTTAGAAGATAAAGAAATTGTAGAATGTGAGAAAGTAGCTAATAAATATAAACTTGACTATACAATACTACCTATTGATAATATCGTCAATGAATATAGAAAATGGCTTGGTGATTTATCTGAAAAAAGAGAGCAATCATTGACAGACAGCATTAGGGATGCTATCTTGAAAGATTATTCAATTAAACTCGATGAAAGGAAGTAAGTGTGGATATAATTAAAAGTAGATTTAGAATGAAGTAAATGAAATTTTTGAATTAACATACGAAATAATAACGAGACAGGAGTAAAAAGTATATGAGTAAAAAAACGTTCATTCATCCTGAACCTGCACATTCTAAGTATGAAAACCAAAAATACCTAAGTGAACAATTAATTACTTACTTGGGGAATAAGCGAAGATTACTTGGATTTATAGGGAGCGGAGTAGCTCAGGTACAAAGGAGACTTACGACTACAAAACTGAAAACATTCGATGTGTTTTCTGGTTCAGGAGTAGTTGCAAGATACTTAAAACAATTTTCATCTCATATAACTGTCAACGACTTAGAATCATACAGTAGGGTTATAAATCAATGCTATCTTAGTTCAAGTGAAGAGTTTAATAATACTGACTATTTAAAATATTATAAGATAATTAAAGAAAAAATAGATAATGAAGATTTTGATGAAGGCTTTATTACACGATTATATTCCCCAAAAGATGATACAAATATACAATACGGCGAAAGAGTGTTTTACACTAGACGCAATGCATTGTTTATTGATACTGTTAGGAAGTTTATTTCTGATCTCCCTGAATCGGTGGTTCCATATTTTTTAGCACCACTATTATCACAAGCTTCTATCCATAGTAACACATCGGGAGTTTTTAAAGGGTTTTATAAAAACGCAAATACAAAAATAGGACAATTCGGGGGAACCAACAGAGATGCGCTAACTAGAATAACTTCAGATATGAAGCTTAATAAACCTATATTCAGTAGATTTGATTGTGATTACCATGTCTTTCAAGAAGACGCCAATAAGATCGTAAAAGAAATCGATGAAATAGATTTGGCATACATTGATCCACCATATAATCAGCATCCATATGGATCGAACTACTTTATGTTAAACTTGATTGTTGATTATGTAGAGCCTGATAATATTAGTAAAGTGTCTGGTATCCCAACAAATTGGAATAGATCTGACTATAATAGAAGGCAAAAAGCTTTTCATGTATTTGAAGATTTAATAGAAAATATTAAAGCAAAGTTTGTGATAATATCTTTTAACTCTGAAGGCTTTATAAGTCTAAACCAAATGAAGGATTTGCTGGAAAAACATGGTAAATTAACTATATTAGAAACAAATTATAATACATTTAGAGGCTGTCGAAACCTTAGAAATAGAGATAAACATGTAACTGAATATTTGTATTTATTGGAGAAGTCGTAAGTGATAGAGATAAACTAAGAGAAACAAGAACTGGTCAGGTAATCAACGAAGAGTCTTTGAAACAAGAAAAGCTTATGAAAATTGCAATAGGCTTGGTGATTTATCTGAAAAAAGAGAGCAATCATTGACAGACAGCATTAGGGATGCTATCTTGAAAGATTATTCAATTAAACTCGATGAAAGGAAGTAAGTGTGGATATAATTAAAAAATGGTAGTAGATTAAAGAAAAAAGTTAGACATTGAATAGTGAGGTGTTTTACGTAGATGACAATGCTCTTGTAATTGACATTTATGATTAGGATGAAAACATAATGTTTAATTTTGATTTTTAGCGTAATGTTGTAGATATTGTTACATAGGAATAGCATACATAGATAAAATTTGAAATAGAAAAAGATAAGTTAATTGTCAAAGATAGTGAGTAGATTTAGAATGAAGTAAATGAAATTTTTGAATTAACATACGAAATAATAACGAGACAGGAGTAAAAAGTATATGAGTAAAAAAACGTTCATTCATGATGAAGATGCAAGAACATCTTTAAAAGCTGGTGTCGATAAACTGGCAAAAATCGTAGGTGAAACACTTGGCCCGAAAGGAAGGAATATAATTATTCAAAAATCATACGGGTCTCCAATCATAACAAATGATGGTGTAACTATTGCAAAATAGATATAGTTATAGGATGAGTTTGAAAACGTAGGAGCAACCCTATGTAGATAGGTGGCTGAGAAAACACATGACAACGTGGGAGACGGAACAACAACTGCAACTGTTTTAACGCAAGCTATTGTTGATTAGGGATATAAGTATATTATGTCTGGTATTAATGCTATTTGGTTAAAACGAGCATTAGATGAAAAACTACAAGATGTTGTAAAATTTATTAAAGACCAATCTAAAGAAATTAGTAGTCAAAGATAGATTGAACATATTGCGACAGTATCAGCTAATAATGATGTTGGAATTGGAATATTGATTGCAGAAGCCATGAAGACAGTTGGAAAGAATGGAATTATAAATGTAGAGTAGAATAAATCTATCGATACTCAATTAGTTAAAGTTGATGGTTTAGAGTTTGATCGTGGATATATTTCACCTTATTTTATAAACAATCAAGATAAAATGAGTGTTGAGTTTGATGATGCTTTAGTTTTAATTACAGATAAAAAAATTAGTGCCGCTAAAGACATGGTTAAAGTGTTGCAATATGTTAGCACAGTCAATAAACCTTTACTTATAATTGCCGATGATGTTGATGGTTAGGCTCTTGCACTAAATATTGTTAATAATATGCGTGGAACTGTTAGAGTTGTAGCTGTTAAAGCACCTATGTTTGGTGATAGAAGAAAGCAAATGCTTGATGATATTGCTGTTATTACGGGTGGAGTAGTTATCGATGAAAATTCATCTATCAATTTTGATAATATAGATGGTAGTGCATTTGGTGAAGCTAAAAAGATTATTGTAGATAAAGATAGTACAATTATTCGTGAAGGCGGTGGAGATAAAGAAAAGATTAAAGAAAGAATTAAATTTGTCGAAAGAAATGTAGAACTATCTAAAAGTGAATATGAAAGAGAAAAAAATAAAGAACGTCTTGCTAAACTTACAGACAGCGTTGCAGTAATTAAAGTTGGTGCAACTACTGAAACAGAATTAATGGAAAAGAAGGCAAGACTTGACGACTCCCTACACGCAACCAGAGCCGCAATTTAGGAAGGTATTGTTCCTGGTGGTGGTAGAGTCTTACTTAGTGCAATAAGTGTTCTTAAAACATCTAAAAACTCATCAAGAGAAGAATAGATTGCTGTGTAGATTCTAAAAGAAGCATTGGAGATACCTTTGAAGAAAATAGCAGAAAATGCTGGCGATTCTGGTGAAGTAATTGTTGAGAAAGTTAAATCAAAGAGAAATATTGAAATTGGCTATAACGCTCTTAATGGTAAAATTGAAAACTTGATGGAGGTTGGTATTGTCGATCCAACTAAAGTAGTTCGTAATACTATTCAAAATGCTGTAAGTATTGCAGGACTCATTCTTACAACTGGTTCTGTAATTGTTGAGAAAGTTGAATAGAATGCTAATATGAATATGGATATGGGGTATTAATATGTTGAGTAATATTAAATTAAATAAAAACTTAATCCTTATTGAAAAATAGGTATCTACTTAGCAAATGGTAGATGGCATTATTATACCTATGAAAATGACTGGAATTATTTCTTATGGAAAGATTGTGGCACATGGTGGCATATAGGAAAGTAAGTACTCGGATAAACATAATAAAGATTTTATCGGGAATATAAAGCAAGGAAAAGAAATTTGTTACTATAATAGTAATGAAAGTTAGCTTAAAATTAATGATAAATTGTTTTACTTAATTACAGTAATGGATGTAGTTTACGTATCTTAAAGACTGCAAGAATGAAAGTCGAGTGGGGATTGTTATTTATGGCTTTCCCCACTATTATTGTATTTAGGTGAAAATAAAATTTGCTTTTTGTGAAAAGTCGGTTATATTATAGTTATAAGTTATGATAAGGAGAAAATAATGACTACACAAAATGAAACGAAACAAGCAACATCAAGACAAGCTTACGCACTTTGGTGCATCACTAAAAAAGACTATAGGAATAAAGGATTAACCTATGAAGAAGCATCAAGGTTGATTAAAGAGTTAGGTGATCCTAATTACGTAAAAAAAAGTAAAAGAAAACTTACACCAGAACAAGAGATTAAGAAAATGGTTAAGTTTATGAAAGACAACCATGAGTCTGTCCTTAATACTATCTTAGAAGTTATAGGACACAAAAGTATATTGGTTGATGACCTTGATCCTGAAAGAAAACCTAAATATGTATTTTATGGTTTTGGTTGTGGGTTTACATGGTTTGAAGGGGATAAGAGAAATAAAAACTTTAAAAGAATTTATGCAAGCGATGATAGAATAGCAAGAACTGCCATTAGTGAATTTAGGAATTGGATAAAGGGAAAAATCGATATTAAAGTTCGTAATCAGATGAAAAAAAATGGTTCTCCTATTGAGGCTGTTATTTTTCAAGATATGAATATCCAAAGTGCTATATATCATCTTGCTGCCGATTATGGTAGAAAGGTTTACGGAATTGACAACATTTGGGTTAATAGTAGGTTGGATTAAATAAAAAGAGGTTATCAATGATTTATAAAGATTATGGTTATTGGACAAATCAAAAATATTCAAAAGATGTTTCAAATATTGTAAAAAAAATTAGAAACATTATTAAAGGAACTATCTTTGAAGGATGTGTCTTTATTGCGGGTGGCTTTATTAGAGATTGGGTTATGAATAGAAGTAGTGACGATATAGATATTGTGGTATCTAGTCAAAATGGCGGGGTCGAGTTAGCTAAATTTCTTTCTGAAAAGTTTAATGTTAGAGAGCCCGTAATATACGAAACCTTTGGAACTGCAATGATAAATGTTGATGATTTTGAAATTGAGTTTGTGGCAACAAGAAAAGAAACTTACAATTTTGAAGACCGTAAACCTGAAGTCGATTTTGGGTCTATAAAAGATGATGTTATGAGGAGAGATTTCACTATTAATTCTTTACTATATGACATTAGTAATGATAAAATTATAGACTTTGTAGATGGTGGGAAAGACATATCTAACAAAATTATCAGAACTACTGGCGACCCCGAAATAATCTTTGCCGAAGACCCTCTTAGAATTATGAGAGCTATCAGGTTTGCTACAACATTAGGATTTACTATTGAAGATAAAACTTGGAATGAGATAAAAAATTTTGTTCCTTGGCTTAAAAATATATCCAATGAGAGAATAAGAGATGAATTTGTAAAGATAATTACATCTGATAATGTTCATATTGGAATACATCTTTTGAGTGAGTCTGGTATTCTTGAATACATGTTGCCTGTATTTACCGAAGTTAAAAAAATTAAAAACCAAGGTAAACATCATACGAAAGATTTGATGGGACATACGGTTGAAGTAATGATGAACATACAACCTACGGTGGAACATAGATTATCCGCTCTTTTACATGACGTTGGGAAACCTGCTACGATGAGAAAGAATGAAAGTGGTGATATTACATTCTATGGTCATCAAGTTGTCTCTAAACGCATCGCAGGACGCTTTATGAGAAGATTTAAGTTTACCAATGAACAGATTAAAATGGTTGAGACATCCGTAGTAACTCACATGAATTTTTGTGAAGGATTTACTACAAGAGGAATTAGACGTCTTGTCTCTAAAATGGGGAAAGAAATGCTTTTATTCTGTATGGATTTAGTAGAAGCTGATTCTAAATCAAAAGAAAGAGTAAAAATAGTAGATGAAATCAGAGAACTCATTGAGTCTGATGTATTTATCATAGAAAATAAGATGGAAAATGTACCTGTAAGTGGATACGATGTGATGGAAATATTAAATATTAAACCTTCTAAGAGAGTTGGTGAAGTTTTGAATATAGTTAGAGAGTGGATTATAGACGATCCCAATTTAACAAGAGAAGAAGTTATTGAAAAAATTAAAAAAGAGGTTAAAAATGAGAATACTTTTTAAAGCAATGGTTGGTTCACACCTATATGGATTACAGACCGAGACAAGTGATGAAGACTATTTGGGCGTTTATACACCTATGTCATTATCTAAACTTATTTCACCCTTTAAAAATGAAACAGAGGTCGATGAGTCTATTGTTAGCAAAGACGATAATAATAAAAACGATAATGATGCAGTAGATTGTAAATATTATAGAATTGATAAGTTTATAAAGCTTCTGGCAGACAACAATCCAAATGTTTTAGAAATGCTTTTTATTCCCGATGATAAAGTTTTATATTGTCATCCTTTCTTTAAAAAATATATTTTAGACCAATATGAAATTTTTATCTCTAAAAGGATTATAAATAAATTTATCGGATATGCAATCTCTCAGGAGAAAAAATCTTATGTTAAAACTGAAAACTATAAAGAAATAGTTGAATTTAATGAATACATGACTAATTTTTTAGTAAACGGGCCAGGATATACTTTAGTGTGTATGAAAGGCACGGTAAAAGACCTCATTGATGAAGCGAAAAATTATGATGGTAGAGAGTTTAAAACTGATGATGAATTTTTATATGTCGGTGATATGAAATTCTTTCACAAAGTGTTTATTAAAGATGTAGATGAAATGATAAAGGATAAGCTCAGAAGAGTAAGTCATAGATTTGATGATATGATGCTATTTGATTATGATCCGAAGTTTATGTCTCATACCATCAGACTTTTAGATGAAGGAATACAACTATTAGAAAGTGGAAAAATTGTTTTACCATTCACTGGGGATACACATGAATTGATTATGAGTATTAAGAAAGGGGAAATGAATATTGAAGAAATCCCATCAATAGTTGATAAATATAAAGAAAGGATGAAACAATTAGAAGATAAAACAACGTTGCCAGAAAAGGTAAACGTTAGAGAAATCGAAGACTTGTATTTAAAATTAATAAAAGAATTGTATTTCTAAGGAGTTTATGATGATAGTAATAACAATAATGGCGTTCTTTTTTCTATTTATTTTCATCTTAATGTTTTTATTTTTCTTTATCAGCGTTTTTATATCGGCAGATGATTTAGATAAAGAATGTTACTTAGAAGAATTGATGAGAATAAGTCAAACCACTTATTTTGATAATGATAAATATAATTATTATAGCGTTGCAAGAAGTTATACAAAAACGCCTATGAGAGTAGAAGATGGTGCAAAATTTAGAGAAGAAGTATTGGTTGACTTATTAAAGAAATCTATAAAGGAAAGAAAAAAATTAGTTATTGATTTAGCTGGTGTTCACGGTTATGCTCCATCGTTTCTAAAGGAAGCCTTTGGTGGACTTGTTGAACAAGGGTATTACAGTAAAAATAAGCTTACAAGGTGTTTGATTATTAAGTGTAATGAGATGCCCTTGTATGCGTATAAAAGTTATGAATTTATAATGAATGCAAAAAAGATAAAATAAAATTTGCTTTTTGATTAAAGTGAGTTATGTTATAAGTATATTAGAAATGATAAGGAGAAAAAAAAATGTCTAAGATTAAGAGAGTTAAATTTCCAGCAGGAACTTACTATGTTGGTGACCCGTGTTATATTTTTAATAAGAGTTGGGGTAAAATCCTTAACGATAACCAATATTTTGAATCAGATGTAACGATTATTGACGGCGTTGAGTGTTTTGTAGCACCGACTAAATATGGTGATGGTTCTTATCAAGATAATTCTAACAGAAAATACTTTGTCGATTCAGGGACTATTGGTGTTTTACCCATTGAAATGATTGAGATTGATAATAAAATTAGTATTGATGAAATAGATGAATATATGTATGTTTTTACGTTTGATAGAGATTTTTATGTTTATTGGGATGATGGTTATTTTAGAATTGGTGATAATATTGTCATAGAAACTGATAATTTATATGAAGACGATGATGAAGATGATGCTGGGTGGCATAATTATTATGATGAAGATAGTGAGTTTTATGGTTATTACGATGAAGATGATAATTTTTAATTTGCTTTTTGATTAAAGTGAGTTATGTTATAAGTATATTAGAAATGATAAGGAGAAAAGAATGGTAGGATATGCTTCAAATTACACACAGGCAGTTTTAGATACAGCAGTAGAATTAACTGCTGATGATTTTAGAAGTCTTATAAAAGATTATAGAAATGGTAATGAAGATGCTCTTGATATGGTTTTCAGAGGTCTTTATAAACTTATATTTGACATTATAAGAAAAAATTACCGCCTTTTGGCAGTGTGGGACATCCACTTTGATGATGTTTTTAATACATTTATTGGTTTAACAAAGGAAAAAATTATTGATAAATATGATGTTGATGGTAAAACAAGTTTATCTACCTTTACACATAGATGGCTTAACTTAGCTATAATACAATTGCCCAGATTTATTAATCTTGATAATATAAGTATCAAAAGAGAAGGTAGTAAATATGTTAAAGAAGCTATAATGAATATAGAAGATTATAGAGGCACTGAGGACAACGAAGAATATGATATAACACACCTAATCGATGATACAGACGATTTAATTGAAGGTGAAAGGTCTGATCTTAAAGACGCAATATCTATGTTATCTGACGATGAAAGAGACTATATTAAGAGTGTATTTGGTTATACTGTTGATGGAACTGTTGTTCGCAGGAAAACAAAGGAAGATAAATACTTAGAAAGAAAAAAAATGAGTATTGAAAGAAGAGATGAAATTTTAGAAAAAGTGAGAACTTATTTAAAAGAAATGTATTGATAGAGATGATATTAGAGAAATTATTAATAAAATAATAGGAGAAAAAAAATGGATAAAGGTAGAGAATATAATCCCACATGTACAGCAAGCGGTAGAAGAGAGTTTTACAAAGATGTCATATTTAGTGGCACTTATGATGATGCTTTAAAACAATTCATGGATTGGGCATTGGACTGGCTTGATGAAGATAATTCAGATTCAGGTATTGAACTATATGAACAACTTCTTGAAAAATATAATAGCGGCGAAACATTTACATCATTTGAATATGACAGCAAATACTATTCATTCGATGTATCAATGGATCAACTATATAAAGATGGCAAAGAGTTTATCATTAAGAATTTTGACGGCATTACCAACCTTCGCAGAGAAGGCAATAGTGTTCACATCTATGCTACAATAAATAATGTTATAAGACACGCATCGATTCCTTTAGATACAAATTGGAACTATGCTTCAAGAGATAGGCTTTTGTATATATTACCAATTCTTGACGAGGAAGTTATTGAAATCGATATTGATAATGTCGATATTGATATTTATAAAGTTTAAGTAAAAAAAAATATTACCAATATGTTGATGAAATGTCCACACGCTGGTGATGATTATTTTAAATCTTTTATTTGCGCATAATATAAATAAGATAAAAAAAGAGGTTATGATGAAAAATAAAATGAATGATAAGCTTTCATTGAATTTTTTAAAAGGGATAGCTGAAAAATGTTATAGAGAAGATAATGACTATCCCTTAGAGAAGTTTGGTAAAGAGAGAACTACATATCGTTGCAGTCTATGTATGTATAGAGGTAGTCCTGATGAAGGTGTAAAGATTGAAGATATAAAATGTCCCGTTTGTAAAAGCAATGATAAGTGGATTAATCTCAATCAGTTGCATCACGATATAGTTATAAAGTTTGCAAAGGATAATTATTTTTATGTTGAAAAGGTTGATGAGATAGACAATAATAAAATTTCTTACGTCTTTTTTGATGGCGATGGTGGTCGGCTCGAAGTTTATTTCGATTGGCTTTCAGACTATTATAGGTTTGAATACTATTATCCGATAAATAGTAATTATGTAGAGATTGATTGCAATTTTAAATATTATTACCCGACAAAAAATAATTGTATTAAGGTTGATAGTAAAAGAACTGCAATGGGTGTTTATAATTATGCTGAGACTTTTTACGATCGTGAGTTCTTTACTCGTGAAGTATTTAAAACGATTTATGAATATCTTAAAGATTATAGTTCTCCTGACATTACTAAGAGATATAAAAAAGAGATGGTGTGCGAAACCATTGACGGCAATCACAAAGCTATGATTTTTAATTGCGTTGATGATGAAAAAATATTGCAGGCGTGGAAGTTAAATAGACAGCTTAAAAATGCAGAGGTAGGATATGTCGTTGTTTATGAACATAAATTGTCTGATCCTTTATCTACAAAGACCTCGATTATGCCGATAGAAGAGTTTGTGGAATACGTAGAGTGGACAGATGAAATGTTTGAAAGTGTTAAAAATCACGAATTAAGATGGTTGATAAGAGAAATGTGTTAAGAGAGAGGTAAATAAATGGCTTACATTTCAAGTGATAAATATTATAAAGTTTTGACGCACATGGTTACAGATGGGGATTATTGTTCTGAGGATTGTCCCTTTGTTGATTGGTATAGGAATTATTGTAAGTTATTTTGTGAAGTAACATTAAAAAATAAGAGATGTCATGAGTGTAGAAATGCTACTAAAGGCTTGAAGGACGAAAGTAATATTATTGATTTGACTAATCTTGATAAACACTTGCAATGGTTTAAATTTTATCTAAATAGAGAGAAAGATGAAAATGGCGTAAGCTTAGAACGAATAGATTTCATTCTTGAACACGTAGATAGTATGATTGAAAGTAATTTAATTAAAGACGGCGAATAAAATATAAGAGAGGTTATTAAAGTGAAAGAGAAAATTAAACAAAAACTAATCAATCAAGGTTGGCAAGAGGACAGTTGGGGAAATTTAAAGAAAGACAATGAACGAATTAAATTTCAAAAGACATCTGTTAGATACGAACGAGGTGCAAGAATGTACGATAATAGTTTGAGATGGATTAACATAAGAAGCGATTATTATAAATATATAGAAGTAAATAATGATGGTGTTTTCATTAAAGGAAGGAAGGTAGAATAATGGGAAGAGTTTTAAATATAAATCCGCCGAGATTTGAAAAATATATATAGGATAGGGAAACAGATGGCAACAATATCATTATAAAAGATGGTATCCCTGCATGAAACAATATAGGAAAATATTGAAGTCTTATTGACAATGTTAAAGAAAGGCTTGAAAGTGGGTTATACAAGATTACTTATAGTAATGTGTTGAGATAGTATGTATTGGCAAAAAGTTAGTTATCAGAAGAAGAATAGCTTTATAACTTTAAGGATAATATTCAAGATAAAATGATGCAGGAAATGAAAGATTTTTGAGTGTCAAAGGAAACTTATAGAAAATATGGAATGTCACACAAACGAGGTGTGCTACTTTACGGATAGCCAGGGTGTGGTAAGACGAGTATCATCAATCTTTTCCTCAGACATATCATAAATGAGTAGAAAGGGATAGCTATAACTATATAGAGAGTTGGATAGGAAATATTTTAGTTAATTGATAAACTAAAGTAGATTAGAGTAACATAGCCTGATATGCCAATTATAGTTGTGATATAGGATATTGATGCAATAGTATCAACTGCTACATAGATGCAATCGGTTGTTCTTAATATATTAGACGGCGTGGAATAGGTGTAGGGGGTATTTTTTATTGCTACAACGAACTATCCATAGAGATTAGAATAGAGAGTAACTAATAGACCATCGAGGTTTGATAGGCGTTATCATATTGGTGTGCCAAATGAGTAGATGAGAAGGTTCTACATTCAATCAAAAATAACTGATTAGGATTTAAAAACTATTGATATTGATGAGTGAGTAGATATTACTGAAGGATTTACTATATCTCATATCAAAGAACTTATCATATCTGTATTTGTTTTTAAATATGATATTGATGAAGCTTTAGATGAAATAAATGGAATGGTAGATAATCCCACGATAAAAGAATTAGGTTCAAATAAAAAGAGAGCAGTGGGGTTTAAATAATGGAGAAAAAAAATGTTTAAAAGATTGTCGGATGAATTGCCACAATGTGGTGTTGATATATTATTGGTTGAATTAGGGTAGAGTTATTAGGTTTGTTAGAGATGTGTTTATATCAATAACGAATTTGATAAACATTTAAACCATAATGTGTATAAGTTTATTGATAACAATAGAAATTATATTCATATATAGGATTATTTGATCGAATAGTATATTTGGGCGGATGTAGAATAGTTTATAGATAACCTAAATGAACATTTTTTAGGAGATTAAAGTCATGAATAAATGTTTTAATCCAATGCGTATATAGCAATGTTATGTATGTTAGAATAAATGTAAAGACTTTATGAAATGGTATAGAGAAAATAGAAATAAATACAATCAAAGTCTTTAGGATATAGTGGATACGTTTCCACAAAAATATTAGATAGGAGTAGTATTAGTAATGTCAGATACAAAACAACCGAGACAAAAAAGAATTAGAAGATTGATGGTGGTATAGAACGATAAAGTTCTTGATATAATTACATAGGAATAGTTGAAGGCGAGCGATAAATATATTGACAATGTTGGACTTAGGTTTATTTAGATGACTGGTAAATAGTATGAAATTGTTAGAACTGTAAGATATAGGCGTGTAGATGTAGAAAAAGGAATTGATAATAAACCGTTTAAAGATATACAATAGCCAGCAAAGAAATCAACTCCCACAAAGAAAAAAACAACACAAACAAAAAAGAATACACAAAGTAAAAAGAAATAATAATATATGAATGTTTGGCTCTCCTCGTGAGAGCCTTTTTTTGTATATAAATGAAATAAATTGAAAAAAGTAAAAAGAATAAAGAAAAAATAATTGAAAAGAATGCTAAAGAATTTTTTGATTGGATAGAAGTTAAAGATATTTCAACGGGGGTTGTTACTAAAGGAGAATCGAGAGTGGTGGGTGTAAGCAAAAGTAGTATCACTATTGAAGAGAATGGCAAAAAGAAAAAATATAATAAAAAGAAAATTATGAATGGAGCAAAGTTGTTCTTTACATTTGAAGTATAAAGAGGTGATTATAATGATTATTAAAAAAGAAGTAAAGGTTGAAATTAGAGTAGATAAAGATTGTGCAAGATATTGTGATGAGTGTTGTAAGTTTGTTTATTTTGATGAATATAATCCTAAAAGGTATTGCATTTTATATGATGATTTTATGAAAACGAAACAAAAAAACAACTATTGGGATGAGTATTTAATACGACATGATAAGTGCATCGATGACTTTGGACTCGGCGACATCTCTTAATCATTGATTTTGCGCATAATAGAAATAAAGAAAATAATAAAAAGGAATAAAAAAATGAACAAGTGTAAATATTGTATTCACATGGCAGTGAGTAAAGAGAACCCCGAAAATTATAGATGTAAGATAGAAAGTAAAAATGCAGTAATTAGTGAGAGATTATCTATTCAAACTGATGGTGCGTTCCCTTATGATTATAATGGTGGAATAGTGAGAGATTGTAGCGATTTCAAGAGTAAAGAGAATAATAAAGAGGAATAAAAAAATGAAAGAAAAATTTACACCTAAAGTTGGCGATATATTGAAAGATTGTTATAGTTATGTAGCGGTAGTTGAGGCAAATGATAATGACTTTATGTTACAGCGTCTTGAACTTATCGATCCTAATTCACATCCAGGGACATACGTTGATTTGGATTATATTAATGAATTTTATGAACCCGTATCATTAAAGCCAGACTTTAGAGATGCAAAGGTTGGAGAAAAAGCTTTTAGTATAATGGAGGGGATGATTGAAATATCTGATATAAAGGAGAATGCAACATATCCGATTGTTGGTGAAATGATAAATTATGACCACGATGGATATTTTAGTGTAAAAAACGATCACCCTATTTTATTCAATAGCTGGCAACAAGCCGAGGCTTACTTCATGGATTTGTTTAGAAGGATTAGAGAAGGCGAAGAAAATATTAATGAATAATAAATAGTATAAATGTTCTGTATGTTTATTAAAATCTGATAGAAGGCGTTATCCTTTATTAGATGAGAATGGAGTTTGAATATGTTTTAGTTGCTATTGTGTTAGGTAGAATATAATATTTTTCCCAAAGATGTTTGAAATAGGAAAAAATATTTTTAAGATGAACATAGACCAAGCAGATGATGCTATTTGGATTTATACAAAAAAGAATAGGAAAATATAAGAGGTAAAAGAAAAATGAAAAATTATGAGGTTTGTGAAATTGATGGAAAGATTATGTTACATTGTGAAGAGGGTTCTGTATTCTGGGCTTTGGGTCAAATGATAATGGGAAAAAGAGTAACATCATCTATTATTGAGGAATGTTTTTTTGAGATGGTTGATAAATCAAATTATCCCATTCAACCAAAATATAAAATAGGTGAATCAAATAGTAATACACCAATGAGTGTTGAAACGTTTTTATATGAATGTCGAAATAGAAGCTTTTATATTTATAAGAAGCATTTATTTAAGTTTGATGAGTGGGTAAAAAATAAAAATGATAAATATTTTCAAATAGTTGGTGTGCACGATACTACTTATGATATAAGAAAGGCTGGTAAAAGTTGTATTGATTCATGTGGTAGAATGCTTGCACACAATAGTTTTGAGCCTGCACCAATTAAACCTGATTTTAGTGATGCTAATGTTGGTGATGAGTGTTTTAGTGTAGAGTATGGATTGGGACACATTCAAATGGTATTTCCAAAAGGAAGCGTTCTTGCTGTAAAATATGCTAGTAAAAATGGAAATAATGAAGATTATAAGGGTGATGGGAGAATTTCTATAACTCATTCAAACCCTACACTTTTTCATTCAGCGGCTCAATGTGTAGCATATTTTGCAGAAATGTCTTTCCAATTAAACATAAAGGGGATTGTATAAGATGAACATAGACCAAGCAGATGATGCTATTTGGATTTATACAAAAAAGAATAGGAAAATATAAGAGGTAAAAGAAAAATGAAAGATTATAAATTTATGATTAAGAAAGAAGAAGTTTATATGATTAAAGATGGAAAGGTTTATATGGAATGCCTTGAAGGTTCAGCCAACTGGGCATTAGCGCAAATGATGGAAGGAAGGATTGTATATCAACCTAATATTGAAATGTATTATGAATACCGTGAAGACGATCTGTTGCCAATTAAACAAATGGATAAAAAATACAAACAACTATTAGAATTTGATGTAGATAGTTTTATGACATACTCTAATGTTGTCTCCGAAGATTATCAAATGTTTTCTTATGCGAGATTTAGCATCGGTTCATGGTTACAATCTATTACTACTAAAGATTATTATTATGTTTATATGGTAAGCACGATTGATGACATTTATGGTATTAGACTTGCTGGTACGAGTAAAGAATTGATTTTAGATTTTAAGGATGTAAACTTAAATTATAGAAGAGCAAACATTATGCCAGATTTTTCTGATGCTAAATCTGATGATACTGCATTTTTATATGGTTACGGTTTAGCTAAAGTGTGGGACAATACTAAAAGAGGGGCAAACCCAATAATAGTTGTTGTTAAAGATTATTGTGGTGATAACCGATCATTTGATTTTAGTATGAGGGGGATAGAGAGCGTTCAAAGACATCCTACATTATTTGAATCTAAAGAGCAGGCTATGGCTTATTATGCTGAGATTAGTAAAGATATAGATGGAAGGATAGAATATAATGAAAATTAAATTTCAAAATAAACCTAACTGGGTTGACGCACCTAAATGAGCTAAATATTTATTTATGACGAAAAATGGTCAATGAATATGGTCTAAAGGTGAGCCAATAAGAAGTAAATATAAAAATGATTGGAAATATAATGATAATTGTAGGTATTTCGATACTTTATTTATACAACACTTAAAGACAGATGCGTATGAAAGTGAAGATAAACACCAATATTGGGATAAAAGTCTTGAACATAGAAATTATAGATTTGTAGAAATTGATGATGAAGTTTATATGAAATTTGAAGAAGGATCAACTTTATGAGCTTTAAAACAATTACAAGATGGAAAAGCCGTTAGAAATGGTAGTAATTATATTGTAAATGAAGATGGTGTTTATAAATCATATAGAATTTTTACAAATTTTTGTAACTCTCAATGTGATTCAGATCATCTTTTTCTTGCATGATATAAAAGCAATAACTATAAGGTATACAATCCAATATTTTTTAAAGTAGGTAAATGGTATATGACTGACGATGGAACGTATTATCAATATATTAAAGACGTTAGAAGTAAAAACTCACACGAAGTTAAGAAAGAAGATTCTGATGAAGTGGAACTATGGCATTATGAAGAAATGTTAAAATTGAAACCTGTGTCATATTCTTTTACATTTGGATATTTAAGCGTTGGCGATATAGTTTATTCGATTTTACACGGAGAATTAAAGGTGACAATGTTTAGTGATGTATATTCTCCACACGTAAGAAGTAGAACAAATGATGGCAGGGAAGTTTTATTTAATTTTCTTGGAAAATTACACAATGACGATAAACACCCAGTTGTTTTTAAAGATAAACTCCATGCGAGAAAATATATGGAGGATTTTTGCGATGAAATGGCTTAATGAAGTGAGAAAGGTTGAGTTTGTATAGGTTGATGGAAAATTAATGAGAAAAATAAAAAAAGGTAGTAATCTTTGGGCGTATAAAAAATTATTAGATGGTGAAACTTTATGTATTGTTAATTCAAATCTTTATAAGGAATATATTTTTAAGATGAGAGATAATACAGTTATTACACTTAATAAATATACAGAGAAAGAAGTCGGCTACGGAGATACCGCAATAAGTTTTATGGATTACTATGAAGATTCTAAATTTGATATATTTACAGATGATAGAGAATTTAAGGTTGGTGATTGGTTTGTAAATGATAAAGATGAATACTATGTAATTGAAAATATAGATTATGAACATAAAAAAGATATAATAATACTATTGAGGGCAGCTGGGACAGACAAACCTCTTATAACAGTATCTGAGGAAAATTTATTTAGAGAATATAAAAAAAGTTCACTTAATCCTGATTTTTCAAAAGCAAAAAAAGGCGATGAAGTTTTTTTATATGGGTTTGGTAAAACTAAAATTTTAAGTGTCGATGAAAATAATAATGAAGTAATTATTAATGGAAACTTATATGATAGAATATATCGCAATCTTTCATTTACTATTGAGGGCAAAACAGAATCGTTTGAAAAATATTCTATTTTATTTCAATCTGTGGGACAAGCTAAAGCTTTTTATAATGAAATGTTTAGAAGGTTTGATAAAATTAACAATGAATCTATTAAAAAAATGGATATATTTAAAGATTTAAATTATGTAAGGTTTGATACAACACCTTTGAATAAAGATGATGTAAATAAGTGTAGTAAAGAATGCCCACATCGTGATAAAACTATATGTCGCTTTTTTAATCTTAAATTTGATAATCCAGAAAGTATGCAAAGGCTTGATGAATGTATTGACTTTTTTAAAATAATACGGTAAAGAAAAAATATAAGTTTCTGGGGTGTCTAAAACGAACGATAATAAGTAAAATAGTATAATTATACTAAAATACGATTAAAGTTGTGTAAATAGCTCTTTAAAGGGTATAGAGGAGAAATTAAATGAGTAGAAATAATAGAAAATTTTGTCGAAAATGTAATAAACGATTTTATCCTAATAAACCTTACTATCATACTTGTGCCACTTGTTTTTATGGTGATAGAAGTAAAAACGATCCATATTCATATCGTTATAAACAATATTGAGGACAAGACGATGGAGATGGGTGGCATAGTGGACACGATAGTGGACACATTTTAGGATATTAAAGTAGGTTGAAAATGAATAATAAAGAAATAATTGAAAATATTGTGAATAAACACTATAACACAGATGAACCAAAGTGAGAATATAGTATAGACGATTATGTTGATGCTATAAGATATAATAAGAATGCAATGCACATTCAAACAATAGAAATGCACGAAGCAAGATATGGGTTTGGTTACATAGATATTTATGCCGTAAAATATAACAATGAGACATATTATGTTGGATTAGAAAACTTATCGGTGGGATATAAACACGATTTTGAGTCTTTATTTGGCGGTGTTGATAATTATATTGATAGAATGCCTAAGCTATATAATATGGTAGAAAAATGGGCAATTAATAGGAAATTTGAATTAATAAATTAATGAGGTGAAGAAATATGAGTAGTGTAGAATTGAAAAAAGAAACAGTAATTTATGCAGTTGTTGATAAAGAAGATATGACACAATGTAGTTTTGGTTGTGGACACTATGATGGAGTTATGTGTAGGCAATTTAATGAGGCACTTGACGGAATGGCGGAAATGTCAAGATGTGGGGACTGTATTGATGAATTTGGGTTTGGAGATGAAACTAAAGCTGGTATTTGCCATTCTTGTGATGTGTGGACAAGATTCGACCCCAATGATTTAAAAGAAGATGAAATGCCAAAGTGTCGTGAATGTGGTGAAGATTGTGATAGGATTTACGGGTAATAAAAATGTTTATAATGAAAGAAGGTGCAAGAACTTACTATGTTCCATTTTCACAAGTTGGATGGGCTATGGAAGAACATGGCAGATATTCGCTTTATGTTAATGGACATGGATATAATTTTGATAAAAGAACAAGGGTAGCTAAAGAAACTTTTGATGAATATATGGAATGATTGATGAAAAAAGAAAATATTGAAAATTTGGATAATGTTATAATAGAAGAATATACAAGATGGTAATAAAAATGAAAACAAGAGAAGCAACATCAAAAGTTTATTTTGCCGCAGTAGAAATGGCAGAAATGTTAAGAGAAGCTGGTGGAGAAATAATAACAACAGATTGGATTTAGATTTTAAATGATAAAGAATACGAATATAATATATTGTTTGAACGTAGAAAAAAGGAAAGTAAAGATGATTAAATTAAAGACAAATTTAGAAATAATTGTTGATAAGAATACTCCAACTGAATGTCATCACGATTGTGAACATTTAGAAGTGAGAAAATGTTTCTGCTATCATGAGTGCAGTTGTAGTAGCTGGTGCAATCTTTTTAATGAAACAGTAGTTAATGGGTTTGATAGATGTGAAGCGTGCGTTGATATGTTTGGAACTCCATCTGTTGGCAAAGCAAGAAATGTAAATGTAATTAGAGAAGATGAAGATAAATATGGGTGGTAATAAATGTAGAATAAAATTTTGGGCTATGTATTACTCACTTAGGAAGATTATGAGTAGTTAATGACTCAGCAGAGTAAATAGGGATTTTTATTAGATCGTCTTTTGAAGGTGTGTAGGTAATTAAGATACCTTATTTATTTGAATCGTTTGGGATTACTTTCAATACTTTAGAAGATAAGAAAAAGTTTGATAATATCTTAAACACAAAATATATTCCCTTAATAGATAAACCAAAGGAGCATAAAGAATAAAAATGATTAAGATAATTGAGTATATTGGCAAGCTTTGTATCACTTACGAAGATGGTCAAAAGATAGGCGAAATGATTAAGAAATAGATAAATGAAAATGGTGAGGTTGAGATTTCATTTGAAAATACTTAGGTTGTCTTGAGTTCGTTTCTCACGGGAGCATTTGGTATTTTATTTGATGGATTTTTAACAAAGGAATAGTTTAATGAAAGGGTGATTATAAGAGACGCTTCATAGGATACTCTTTCTATTTTAGATAATGTTATTGAAAATTCTTGGAAATATTATAGCGATAGAGAATATGCAGAAACGGTGGATAAGATAATAAGTGAAAAGAGTTTATAGGATTAAACTCAAATGAGACGCAGACCTAAATATAATGATAGTGAAATATAGAAAATGCACGGCAGATACATAGAAGGGTGTATATCTAAAATGTATGAAAAATATATTGATAATGAATTGAGGAAAATAAAAATGGACAAAATAACAGGAATAATTAAAACAGACTTTGGCGGATAGATTTACACAACTATTACAACAGACGATGAAAATGTAACTCTTTGTGGTTATAGTTGTTAGCACATGATTGGTGATGAATAGAAGTGTAGATTGTTTTCAAATGGCGGATACCGTAGAGACGAAAGGTGTTTAGAAATTTTTGGTTAGACAACAGAAAGAACTAAACTCAATAAATATAAAAGTTTTCAAGTTTGTGTAAATGTAGATTGTAAGGTTGGAACATGCGATGAATGTGATTTTATGATTTACAAAGAATACGGAGCTTATCAAGTTGAATTGTGTGGTTTATTTAATTAGGAGCTTTCTTATAGTGGCATTTTAAAGGGTTATGTTCGATTATAGAAGTGTAAGTAGGCAGAGGAACTTCTAAAAACTTTATAATGTTATTTTGCGCATAATATGAGTAGTGAAAAAAAAATGAGGTTATTTAAGATGATAAAAGTTAGTTTTTGGCTTACAGAGTTTCCTAAAACAGGAATTGATGCTAATAGAATAAGAGGATATTTTGGTAATAGGTTTAAAGATAACCCCGCTTATCATAATCACAGTGGTGATAAAATTTTATACAGAACTCCGCTGGTGCAATATAGAACATTGAAAGATAGGGATCAGATTTTTTCTATAATACCACCAAACGATATTTTTCATATTAATGTAATAAATAATAAAACTATTGACAATATGAAAATTAGAAAAGTAGATGAATTATTTGGCATTAGTGATAAAATGATTTCTTATAAGTTTATTACTCCGTATGCGATAAACGAAAGAGTATATAGAGAATATTTAAGAACGAGCGATAAAGAAGTGATTGAGAGAAGTATAATAGGAAACATTATATCTCTTTCAAAGAGTTTTGATTATCAAATTAAAGAAAGAATAGTTGTTAAAATAAAAAAAATAAAGAAAGTTTATGAGAATATAAGAGGAGTAGATAATCTATGTTTTTATATAGACTTTGATGTTAATTTTAATATTCCTGATTATATGGCAATCGGGAAACATAGATCGATTGGGAAAGGAGTTATAAATGTTAAATAAGTTTTATAGATTATATCCTTATTTGGGTATAGAGAAGATTGAAAATCCTGAGCTGAAGGATATTATACCTAATGCGGATATAAAGGTTACTGAAGTTTATTCTTTCGATATTGAAGAGAGTGATGACGGGATTTTTAAATTGGGTAAGGTTGACCTATATGAATATAGTAATGAAATTAATAAAAAGAGATTTTGTTATATTATTAGAAACGCCAGCTCAAATATAAAATTCCCAAGTTTAATGGTTAAACCTAAAGAATTAGATAAATCTAAAAGAGCTTTAATGTCATACTTTAGAAACGCTGAAACACTTAATGATGATAATTTAAAAAGATTGGGTGAGTTCATAGGTGAAAATATAGATACAATTTTTGAAACGTTTATAGACAATTCAAAGAATTTTATTTTTAGCATCTCTATTAATGGTGAATCTATTTATTCTCACCCGTATTTTAAGCCGAGCAGAGATAATTTCATAAAGGATACCACTAATCATGAGTGCATGCTTGAAAATAAAGTATATAAGCAATGCCATCTTTGTAAAAAAGTTAAAACAATAGGAAACTTTAATTTTGAAAAGATGAAATTTTATGCTTATATTAAATATCCTTCTGTCAATTTTGGATTGAAACGGAGACACGACATTCAAAATAAAATATGTGGTGATTGTTTTGGAAAACTTAGAGACGTCTATGATATAATAAACGATGAAACCCGATATAACTTTATTCATAATTTCTTAGGCTTTAAATATATGATATTGCCAGAATTTATAGTTGATAGTGAAGAGAATGAAGAGATTATGAGATATTTTTTAGAGAAAGATTATATCATTAATAAATTTCACAGCAATTATAAAAGACTTAATTCCAATAATGAAAGAGAATTACTTTATGCTATTCGTGAAGAAAAATTGAAAGTAAACTATCACATGTTTTTCTTTGAAGCATCTCAATCACAATTTCAAATTTTTGATAGTATATATGGCATTTATCCTAAAATGTTTGCAAAGATTTTTGATACAAAGGCTGAGGTCGATGCAATGGGATTTAAATTCAAAGAAGGTAAAGATGAGATAATAAAAGAAATTGATATGTTCGATATTATTAAGTTGCTAGAAAATATATGTAATAGACGAGCCATCAATGTAATAGTAAATATTTTTAAAGGTTCGAGTATAGATAGTAAATGGTTTAAAAATGAAATAATAAAGACATTAGATAAACTTTTTAAAAATAATAAAAATATAAGTTATATGACCAATCTTGCAATGATGTGGTTAATATGGTTTAATAAGATGGGAATTTTACAAAATAGAAAAGAGGTTATAAAGATGACAGAAAAATTAAATACAGTTTTAGAAGAATATCAAGACGAGACTACTGAGCAATTTATTGATTCTAATGATTTACGAATGGCATTCCTTATGGGTGTTTTATATGAACATTTAAGAATGATTCAATACTCTAACTTAAATAATACTCCGTTTGATAAAAAAGTAGGTAATTTAAAGTTTACTTATGAAAAATTAAAAAAATTATATGTTGAGATGGAACTTAAACTTATGCAATATAAAGTTAATTCGAGATTTGTAAAACTACTTACTCATGATATTACAACATATTTGAAATCGTTTAAAGAAGCAAGTGCAGAAAATGAAGATTTATCTCTTGCGTTTATTATAGGTAAGAGAAGTTACGAAGAAATTAAAGAAGTTTACGAAAATAAAATTAAAGAGGTAAAAGAAAATGATGAAGAATAATCACGAAATTATATTTGCTTATGATGTAACAGACTGCAATCCTAATGGAGACCCAAACAACGAAAATAGTCCGAGAGTAGATGAAGAAACCGGACATATTTATGTAACTGATGTGAGACTAAAGAGAACTATTAGAGACTATCTTTATAATCCTGATGTTGTAGGTAGAGACATATTCTGCATTCAAACAACCGATGAAAATGGTAAGTTAAATACTGCCAGCAATCGTTATACGAAATACTTTGATAATGAAGAAGAGTTTGTTGCATCTTGTATTGATGTAAGACTATTTGGTGGAGTTGTACCAGAGCGTAAAGGCAACGGCATCCAAATTACGGGGCCTATTCAGTTTAACTATGGTAGATCGATCCACAAACCCACGGTAAATATAATACAAGGAACAGGTGCGTTTGCAAGCTCTGAGGGGAAGGGACAACAAACCTTTAGAAGTGATCAATTTACTCATTATGCTTTGATTCAGTTTAATGGTAGATTGGATAAGAACTTAGCAAGTAAAGTAAATCTTTCTAATGATGATTATGATGCTTTTATTGATGCGATGTGGGAAGGAACTAAAAGATTACAAAGTCGTTCAAAAACGGGACACATGTCAAGAATACTGATTGATGTAGAATATAAAGACGATTTCTTTATTGGCGAGCTTCATAAGTTGATAAAATATAATCTTTCTAAAGATGATTACGAGATTAGGGATATTGATGAAATTGAAGTAGATTTTAAATATTTCTCAAAGATAATTGAATCGCATAAAGATAAGATTGAAAAAGTAAATATTAAACTTGATCCGAGAGTAAATTATATCAATCTTGATATTGATGAAGAGTTATTGAGAGGATAAAATGAAAGTTTTATGTTTCGACATTTGGAGTGATTATGGACACATACGCAATCATAATACAAATATGTCATTAACGAGTTTTGAAGTGTTGCCCAGAACAGCTATAATTGGCATACTGGGTGCAATAGCGGGTATAGATAGACGAGACTTATATCCTAAGTTAAGAGATTCATTTATTTCTATTATATCAATGTATCATTTCAAATCTATGTTTATAACGCAAAACTACGTAAAGAATTGGTATGTCAATAGTGGGTATGATACAAAAAGCCCAACAACAATAGAAGTGTTAAAGAATCCTAAGTTTCGGATTTTCTTTCATAATGATGATAAAGATATTGTTGAAAAGATAAAAAATAATATTGTAAACAAAACACCACATTATATTCCTTACATTGGCAATAATAAACATATTGCTCAGACTATGTTAGTGGGGGAGTTTGAAGTTGAAAAACTTGAAAATAAAGAAGTATATGTGAGTAGTATAGTAGATATAGAAAATACTGATAGCATTGATTTTAATAGCATAGAGATGGTGTTGAAAAATACATTTTGTCGAAATATGAAAGACGATGCTAAGACCCCGATGGAATATAGAGACTATATTTATACGCCAGATATGAAACCAATAAAATGCGTTCCAAAGGTTGCGTATGATATAGGTGATGCAATAATAATGGAAATATAAAATATGTAGGGGTGAGGATAATTTCCTTACCCCTATACTTTCCTGAGAGCAATTTATTTTAATTTTGTAAATTATTGATGTATAAGAAATTAAGTTAAAAAAGGGATAAATAGGATGTAAAAAATATGAATTATCTCTGTTTGAGATTTTGATATAAATGATTGATATATAATAAGATAAGTAAAATTAAGTATTGAGATGAATGTAACCATTATAACAAGGATTGAAACCCAGATGATGATTGAGATGAATGTAACCATTATAACAAGGATTGAAACTCTCCTTCGACTATTGCTTCATGAGCCTTCACCCACTATTGAGATGAATGTAACCATTATAACAAGGATTGAAACTTTTTGAAAGGGATGAGGTTTTCAATATTCTTAGACATTGAGATGAATGTAACCATTATAACAAGGATTGAAACTCCAGTTTTTATGGAATTCATAAGCTTGTTTGTTGATTGAGATGAATGTAACCATTATAACAAGGATTGAAACATACCTATACCACAACCTACAGCTTAGAGCTTTTAATTGAGATGAATGTAACCATTATAACAAGGATTGAAACGGCGACACGCTCGACAAACTCGGAATATGTGAGTTATTGAGATGAATGTAACCATTATAACAAGGATTGAAACCCTACGCATTACAATATCGTTGCTACTCATCATCTTATTGAGATGAATGTAACCATTATAACAAGGATTGAAACTTATTAATCATCATTCTTATCTCCCATAGGACACTGATTGAGATGAATGTAACCATTATAACAAGGATTGAAACTATGTATAGAAAAAACGTCAGTGAGGAACAATGAAAATTGAGATGAATGTAACCATTATAACAAGGATTGAAACAGAATGAAAAGCGTATCTGATGAGTTTAATCTAATATTGAGATGAATGTAACCATTATAACAAGGATTGAAACAGAATTCTATAAACTCACCATAAGTTCTCCTTGTGTATTGAGATGAATGTAACCATTATAACAAGGATTGAAACTCCAACGATTATTTTAAAATTGTGGTAAAAAGAGAGGTAAAAAATAATGAAATTTATAAGATATAACAGCATTGATAACCTTACTAATAAGGCTATTGAAAAATTGAAAACAAGTAAAATATATGACCCCAATGATATATGAGTTGTTACTGAAAAAGTAGATGGCTCAAATTTTGCTATTTATATAGACGGCGATGGCGTAATGAAACCCGCTAAGAGAAGCACTTTTATTGATAAAGAAAAATCAAGTTTCTTTAATTTTCAAGATGTATTTAAAAAATATGAGAAGGGACTTAAAAACATAGCCTTTGCTTTGATGAATAGTAGAACTAAACCATCTCATGTATCTATTCATGGTGAGCTTTGTGGAGGGTTCTATGAGGGGTTAAAGAAAGAGCCGAGCGTAAAAGCTGTTCAAAAACGTGTTCAATATACAAATGAAACTGAGTTTATTGTGTTTGACATTAAATTATATTTTGAAGACGGCACGGCAATGTATCTACCTTATGATGAAGTAGTAAAGGTTTGTAATCAATATAAAGTTCCGGTTTTACCTATTATTTATCAAGGTGTATTTGATGATGCTTATGTTTGGGCGGTAAATCACAATGAAGATGTATCTGAAGTGTGGAAAATTTTCAACGTTGAAAAAGAAAATCCTGATAATATCAGAGAAGGGAATGTAATAAAGCCACTTAATTGCGATCTGTTTAATGGATTAAGTAGGATAATTTATAAGACAAAGAATGATAAATTTAATGAGAAAGAAGATAAAGGCAAGAAAAACAAAAAAGTTGCAGTTCTTGATATGGAAAGTGAAGAATTAATCAAGCAGGCAGATAATTATATTACAATGAATAGATTTCATAGTGTTGTCTCTAAGTTTGGTGAATATACGATAAGAGATTTCGGAGCTTTGTTGCATTTGATGACTGATGATATAATTGATGAGATGATTAGAGATGAGCTTGCTGATGAAATTAGTGATGCGGTTCGCAAGAGAATTAATAAGTTGGTTTCTATATTCTTTGTTAAAAATAAGATGGAGTTATTTTAATATGTATAGTAGAGTTATGATTAAAAATATAGCGATTGAATACCCCGAAGATTGAACAGTCGATAAATCTTTTTAGGATGCAGTGATTTTTGAAATAGATGAAGATTATAGTATCACAATAGGGTAGGATTATTTTATTAAGCAAAACGGTAGGGTTAATATGTTCATGAGTAATGAAGATAAAATTATATCGGAGGGGTATTCTACCAGAGGATCGAGAGTTTTACATGTTGTTTATGATGATAATTATTCTTATGTGGTTCTTGATAGTCGGCACAATGGTTTTCTCTTAAAGATTGATTTACTTAAACGTGTAAATGGTTAGGTTAATTATAGTTAGCTTAATGATTTTTTAGGAATTTAAAAATAAAGTTTGCTTTTTTAAAGAAGTGGATTATCTTATAAGTATATCAGATAAAATAAAGGAGACAAAAAAATGCCTTACGAAGATTTATACCACATCCCCACAAAAGAAGAGAAAGAAAAAAATCAAATTGATAACTTTAACAAAGTTCAGATTGGTGACATTTATGTAAACACATGGGGTTATGATCAGACAAACCAAGACTTTTACCAAGTAGTAGATAAGAGAGGAAAATCTGTTTATTTTAGAAAAATCAATGGTAAGATAGTAGTAAATAAATATGATAGAGGCTACTGTATTCCTTTAAAAGACGATTTTGTTGAAGGTTCAAAGGTTTTCCGCCGTCTTGTATCTAAAAGCAAGTATAATTATTTTAGAATGAATAGTTTTAGTGGTTTAAGCCTACATGAAGAAGGTGATAGGTATTATTTTTCCACCTATGGTTAAAGAAATAATTTGCTTTTTTAAAGAATTGGATTATATTATAAGTATATCAGATAAATAAAGGAGTTTATAATGAAAACAAAAGTTAAAGAGATTATGAGACTGTTCGCCCCACAATTCAATTTGTTCAAGGAAAGCATCAATTCTGATGTTGAAAATTATAACAATCTTATTAATTCCATTTTTAGTGATATGGAGAAAACATTGAGAGATAAAGTTAAAGAGGTGAAAGATTTACCTATTAAAGTAAATACTGTATTTACAAACATCGGCAATATGTTAGATTTTTCTTTTGAAAATTATTTCACTAATGATGAGGATGATAACTTTGATTGGAAGATTGATTTTGATCCACCTGAGAACAAAGTCAGCTTCAATTATGGTGATGATGTTGATATGAGTTCTGTTAAAGAAAACTACAAATATATAAATAAAATTGTAGACATTATCAGCAACAAAGAGGTTGTAAATAAAATTGTAGACATTCTTAATGATGGTTATAAAGAAGTTATCAAGATGAACAGAGACCACCAGGAAAACACTGATAGTTTTTATAAGAGTGTAAATTCTGCTATCAAAGTTTTTGTTAATGCCCTCAATAACACTATTGAAATTGGTGATGATGTTAGTGATATTGTAAGCATTGAGGGAGCTATTGTTAAGTCCATCACCAATAGCAATGTTATTGTTGGATATAAAAATGAAACTGAAGTCCTAAGCAAAAGATTTAAAATTACTTTGTTCAATGAATTATTGAATGAATATATTTCTTCAAAAGTTCATAATACAATTAATAGTTAATAAAGGGGATATTTATCCCCTTTTTTTATTTATTTTGAAAAAAATGAAAATAAAATTTGCTTTTTAAAGAAAGCGAGTTATATTATAGTTATAAGTTATGATAAGGAGAAAAAAGATGACTACGATTACAACAGACAATTTTAAAAAGGTTGAAGCCATTAAGGCAATTTACAGAAGTTTTGGAATTTATAAGGATATTGAAATTGATGATTATGTCTTAGACCTAAACGACAATTTCAAAAGCTACATCATCAACACTACTGGTAAAACAAAAAAAGTTGAATGCTTAGTATTTATTGATGATACTATTATTATCCCACTTAAACTTAATGATATTAATGCAGATAGTGATGCTGATGCTATTAAGAAAGTAAAAGATAAATCCTATGGATACACTTATGCCCAAGATGATATTTTTGATGGAGATTCTTTTGTCTTTGATATTGAAGTTCCAGTTGATGCAGAGGTTGTTGAATGTTATGAAACTGAACTTAAAATTTATGAAAAATTATCTGCTAAGGGTGAGCTTTTTTCAACACCCTATGATGAAGATGGTGATATTGAACATTTTATTAATCATATAGCATTTGATGCTTATTGTGGTCAGTATTATTCTAAAGATTTTGGTTATTTCTTTTGTGATAGCTGTGGTAGGTATATTTGTGAACAAAATCCATCTAATGGCTATATGACTCAATATCAATATTATTGCTATGAAATGGTTTGTAATGCTTGTTATGAGAAAGAAAAGCTTACACAAGGTATGTTTGAAGATGAATTTGAAAATACTATGCCAGGACTTTTCACCAGCAATGCAGAGCTTATTGAAAATGGTTGGACTGAAGGTGATACAATATTTGTAAACAATGCAAATAAAAATGAAACTTTAGAAAGAATGAGAAAAATCACTGAGGATAAAAAATTATTTATTCAACTTGATAGGCTTTCTATAATGGGAAATGAAGGCACTTTCACCTACTGGACAAAAGAAAAATAAAGAAAGGTGAAAATATAATTTGCTTTTTTAGGAAAGCGAGTTATATTATAAGTATATCAGATAAACAAGGAGATAAAAAAATGATATTCTACAGAGCATCTCCCAGTCATCTGGGAAACATCGCCCATTATGCCAAAATGCTGGTAGATGAAGGTCACGAGACCTTTATCTATTATGATATATTTGGTGAATTTGCTCTTTGTGATTGCGAACACAAAGAATTGGTTAATGAAAATACCCGTGACACTCTGCACTTTTTCGCAAATAGTGGGGTGTCTGAACAAGAAATCCGTAATCATTTACAAGAAATTGTGGATGATTATAGAAAGGAGAAAGAATAATGAAGAAAAAACTCGAAATATATATTGAGACACATAGAGATGATGAGGAAATGTGCGGGCATTTTTGCCCATGTTTCCATGGATATGATTACGAGCATGCAAACTGTAGGGCATTTTGGTCTAAATTGGTTCCACGAAAAAGAAAAAACGGAAAAACAATAGGCTACCTCAGAGCCGAGGAATGCCTCAATAATGCCAAATAATGAGTGATAAATTGGCTCGTGAAGAACTGAAAAAATATTGTGCGAAATATTTGGAGAATATTTCATACACATCAGTATCGTGGAATGAAATCGTCCACAGATACATAGAAAATTAAACCTCCTAAGAATACAAGCCCACGAGACTTTTCATGTGCGTTTCAGTCTCGTGGGCACCTTTTTCTTGCAATTATGCGATTATTTTATCTTATTTTATACATTTATTTAATAAGTTTATAAAATAAAATAAAGTGCCATGTTGCCGATGTCGGTAAAATGGTGTAATAAAAAAAAGGAAAGAAAAATGAAAACAGTTATGAATATTAAAAAAATCGATACGATAAGAGAAAAGGTGGACTTTTTTTTACACCATAATTATGAAAATATAATTAAAG
>FZPS01000180.1_pt55 | contig 35930 bp, 28 predicted proteins | sample 1817821 | NCBI WGS metagenome assembly FZPS01 (sample SAMEA104158645, study PRJEB21678) | metagenome | place: Germany | collected 2015-04-21 | reverse complement strand
TAAATTACTTGAAATTGTCTCTTGAGGTAACTTAATTTCTTCTTTCTTTTCTCCTTTACCACGAGGAGCTCTCTTTGGCTTTTCAGGAGCTTTAGGAGCTTTTGCAAGTCTTTGATCTTTATAAACAACAAATCTTGTTTCTTCAGGATCAAAACGACCGACAACAACTTCTAAATCCATTCCATCTTTAATATCAGTTACTTTCATTGAATGAACACTATTAGCTGGCATATAACCAATTAAGTTTTCATATTCTACTTTGAAGCCATCTTTTAATTTAGCAACTACTTTTACTATAATTTCTTGATTAGCTTCTAACTTCAATGTTTCCCAAGGGTTTTCAATTAATTGCTTACGTGAGAAAATAACTCTCTTTCTTGCAGGTTCAAGTTCAATAATTTTAACTTTCAATTTTTGACCTACATTAGTATAGTCTTTAATAAAGACATTCTTTTCCCAAGCAAATTCACTTCTAGGTAAGAAGCCTGTAGCTCCTTCATTAAGTTTCAAAACAACACCAGCATTATTGATTTCCACAACTTCTAATTCTTCTACATCACCTAACTTCTTATCTTTTGCATAAGAACCATAATGATCAGGAAGTAAAGCTTTACGTGAAATAGAAATACGGTATTCATTACCTTTTTGTTCTTTTCCTAAAACCTTAAATTCTACTTTAGAGCCTACTTTAACTGTATTCTTTAAGTTACGAATACGGTCATGGCTCCATTCTGAAACGTGAAGTAAAGCATCTACTCCTTCAACAATCTCAATAAATGCTCCATATGTTTCGACATTCTTAACTACACCTTTATAAGTTTTACCAACTTCAATACCAGCAACTTTCTCTTCTAGTTCTTTACGGTATTTAATGGCAAGTGCTGCCTTATTAGAAACGATTAATCTTAATCTTGGTTTATCAACTCTAATAATCGCAACTTCTAAAGTTTGATCAAGTAATGCTTTCTTTTCTTCATCATTAGCATTAATTTGTAATGAAGGTAAAAAGAAATTTAGTCCATTATATTTTAATAATAAATCAGCTTTACCTTCTTCTCTACCTTTTGCAAGGAAACGAGAAACTTTAGCTTCATAAATTTTATCTTTGTTTTCTTCGTAATCTTTTTCGATTGTTTCAATTTCTTTATAAAGTTTAAGTAGTTTTGTTGAGAAAAGCAGAATTGGTTCTTCAGCTTTCTTAGCTTTACCAATCTTTTTAACAATCAGTTCAAGTAAATCCCCAACAACTAATAAATCAAGTAAACCTTCATCTTCTTTAATATCTTCAAAATCATGGCGATATAAATAACCTTTTTCGCTCTTTACATCTTCCATCGCTTCAATTTTTTCAGCTGCATCTAAAACTAGTTTACCATCTTTTACTAATTTTCCATCTTTTTTAATCTTAAGCATATCATCATCACCTATACCTAAAACAAGAGCTCTTTCTTTTCTCCTGTCTGCTGGGTTAGATTCAATGCTTAAAACAATTCCATAGATGTGTTCTAAGTCTTTGAATTTACTTTCTCTTAAATTGTCCTTTTGATCACCAGAAGTTGCTTTTTCTTCTTTAGCTTTCTTTTCTTCCTTTACAACTTCTTTTGTAGAATTGTCTTCTTCAAGCTCTACAACACTTGCTTCTGCTTTAGCTTCTTCTAAAGCTTTAGTTTCTGCCTTCTTTTCCATCCTGTAACCTCTTTCCAAAACTAACTTCGTGATTTCCTCAATCACCTCTTCAATACTTAAATTTGTGGTGTCTATTAATATAGCATCTTCAGCCTTTCTTAAAGGACTAATTAATCTTGTTGAATCTTTATGATCTCTTAATTTAATCTCTTCAATCGTTTCTTCTAAACTTGATACTTCTTGTCCCTTTGAAATTCTCTCATCTCTTCTTCTTCTTGCACGCTCTTCAATCGTTGCATCCAAATAAACTTTAAGATTAGCATCTTTCAAAACAACAGTTCCAATATCACGACCATCCATAACTACATTAGCATCTAAAGCAATCTTTCTTTGCATTGAAACTAAATAATCTCTGACAGTCTTAAACTTAGATACTAAAGATACATTAACTGTAACTTCTAAACTTCTGATCTCTTGTGATACATCCTTACCATCTAAGTAAATAGAATCACCTTCAAAACTAATGATAGTTTTTTCTAAAAAATCATATTCAGATTCATTTTCTAAATTAATCTTTAACTGTAAAGCTTTTAAAGTTATAGCACGATACATAGCACCTGTGTCTACATATACAAACCCTAACTTCAAAGCTAGTAACTTTGCAATTGTACTTTTACCAGCACCGCTAGGTCCATCAATTGCAATCTGAAAATTCATACAACACCTCAAATCTTTATACATTATACCACAAATATAAATAATATACAATAAATTTTTTTATTTTAAGCTTAAATTAAAAAAAGTAGACTATAAAGTCTACATTTATCCTTAAGTAACTGCTACACTAAATGTTAGTGAAATAGCAATTGGTTGACTGAAAATCTCATCATAAACAGTAGTTGTACTAGGACAATTTAAAGTAACACAAGGCGAAAAATTATACTGAGTCCCAACAACAATAGAATCCGGCATTGTATATGAGGTAGTAAGTGGGTTTACACCTGGTGTAGTACCTACATATACTTTAAGTAAGCCCGCATGCGTAGTAGATCCATCTATTGTAATTTGACCTAAAGTTATTGTTAGACTACCTGTAGCTCCAGTAGCACCATCTCCTGTCCAATGTACATGATAAGGATATGTCATATTGTCTACTGGTATAAGTCCTGCTCCAGCATTGCTATTATCAACTTGACCTAAAGGAACTAAAACTCTACCACCAATAGTAAAACCCTGATTAACTACAAGTACAGTGTCAATAGCAGCTCCTTCGCCAATGGTAATATTAATATCATCAGTTACTTCTGCTGGCGCATTAATAACACCTGCCCAATAAGCATATGCCCCACCAACTGCAAATGACATTACTAAACAAATAATTCCAATAATTATTATTTTTTTACTTCTTTTCATCTTCTATCACTCTGCCCAAAATCTTTATATTATACAAAAGGAAGTCATAAAAATCAAGCAAAAAAGGAAAAATAATAAAAAAGTAGACATTTTAGTCTACTTTTTCCTATCTTATACAACAGTTAGACTGAATGTTACATTCATCGTAATTGGTTTTCCTGCAATAGCCCCATACTCATAAGAATTAGAAGCTTGATTTAAAGTAACTCTTAACTCAACAACATAAGGAGTTCCAGCAACAACTGATGTTGGGAATGTATATCCTGTAGATACTCCTTTAAGATTAGTATAAGTAGGACTATCATTTAAGGTAACATTTACTAAATAATCAAAAGTACCAGCGCCACCAATTTTAACATCAGTAACCACCAATTTTAATGTGCCTAAAGCCCCCGCTACATTCCCAGAAACTGCATTCCAGTTTACCGAATATTGAACAATAATCTCCTCAACATTAGTCTTCCCAGCAACAACTACACTACTAGCAGTTTGACCTGGTGGAACTAAAAGTTTATCTCCAAATGTTGGATCGTTTATAGTTAATACTGTATTAAGAGGTTTTCCCTCACCTATTTGAATTGAAATATTATCAGTTTTTGGAGCAGGAGCATTTATAACTCCAGCCCAATAAGCATAAGCCCCACCAATAGAAAATGACATTGCAAATACCAATATCAATATTATAATTAGTTTCCTTTTTCTTGTCATAACAAACCCCTAATTTTACTACACATATTATATCAAACAAACAAAAAATAGTAAACATTTTTTAAGTTAACTTTAAGATTCAATAATAAATGTAGACCACTAAGGTCTACATTTTTTTTTTCATTTTTTCTAATTTCAATCTTAGTTAGGAACAACTTTAAATGTTAATGGAATAGAAATTGCTTTCCCTTTAATAGCATCATAAATAGTTTTGTTAGCTGGTTCTGTTAAAGTAACTTTTACAGTAACAGTTACATCTGTACCACCAGTAATAGCAGTATTTTCACTTGTAATAGTAACATTTACTAAATCAGCATGAGTAGTTTCAGATCCATCAATAGTAACAGAGCCCATAGCAACATTTAAAGTACCAGTAGCACCAGTAACTCCAGTCCAACCTACTGTATAAACTACAGTAACTTTTTCAGTTAATGATCCAGATTCAGGATCTACACTATTATCAGTTTGTCCTGTTGGAACTAAAACTTGGCCTGCAGCTCCACCATCTCCGTTCACTACTATCTCAGTAGTAACTGTTCCACCTTCACCAATATTAATACTAATAGTATCTGATTCTTCTGCTGGAGCATTAACTGTTCCTGCCCAGTAAGCATAAGCACTGCTTACTGATGCTGAAAGTAGGAATATTAAGATTGCTAAAAACATTAATTTCTTTCTAGTTTTCACAAGGTACCTCCCCTTAAACACTTTTGTTATTATATACCAAATCATAAAAAAATGCAAGCATTTTAATCATTCACTTGCATATTTTTACAATCTTTTTGCATTATTTCTTTACATTAAATAGGTTAAACTTGCTTAAAACAACTAATCTTTTAATCTCATGAGGCTTTAATTCTCTGACCTCACCTGGTGATAAATTACCTATTTCTACCTCTCCAAATTTAATTCTTGTAAGTTTCTTTACATTATAACCTATAGCTAAAAACATGTTTTTAACTTGATGATAATTACCTTCTACTAAAGTAATACTTACTAAAGTAGAATTGTTTTTACGATCAGCATCAATTATTCTAGCATCACATTTCCTTGTTTTTTTGCCATCAATTACAACACCTTGTTCTAAAGTTCTCACTTCTTCTTTTGTAATTAGACCATCAATTCTTGCAAGGTATTCTTTCTTTAAATTAGATTTAGGACCAATTAAAGTATGCATAAACTCACCATCATTAGTGATTATTAGTACTCCTTTAGTATCATAGTCAAGTCTTCCAACTGGATATAAACCTAACCCTTGATATTCTTTGGGAAGAATTGAGATAACTGTTTTTCTTCCTTTATCATCGGTTGTAGAGGATAAGACACCTACTGGTTTATTCATTACAAGGTAGGTTTTCACTAAAACAGGAAGAGGTTTACCATCTACTAAAATTATGTCATGAGCTGATACTTTTACACCCATCTCTGTAATTACTTCTCCGTTTACAGAGACCCTGCCTTCTTTAATCCACTCTTCAGCTTTTCTTCTTGAGCAAAGGCCACTATTAGCTATTACTTTTTGTAATCTTTCCATATAAGAAACTCCTTATTAATTCATCACACTTTGCAAGTGCTTCATTTAAATTATTATAATCTACCTTTAATTCAGTACACTTTAGTTTATTACGATACCAAGTTATTTGCCTTTTTGCATAATTTCTTGTCTTTTGAGCTATTATCTTTTTCGTATCTTCTAAACTAAACTTACCATCTAAATAATCACTTAACTCTTTATAACCAATTTCCTTAATTAAGTTTAAATCAATTCCATCTTCTTTTAAAGCTTTAACTTCTTCAATCCAACCTTCATTAATCATCTCGTCAACTCTTTTATTAATTTTTTCATAAAGTTCTTTTCTTTCTGGATTTAAGAAGATAATTAAAGCATCATAAACTTTAGTTTCAGTTTGCTTTTTCTTTAAACTACTATCCTCTATTAAGTCAATTGCTCTTTCAATTCTTCTTCTATTGTTTAGATGATATTTATCCCCTAAAGAGGGATCTAGTTTTAGTAAATATTCATATAATTCTTCATTTGAATACTCTAAATACTTACTTTTATCTCGTTTTACCGTACTAAACTGATAGTCATAAATAACACTATTTAAGTAGAGCATTGAGCCTCCAACTAAGAAAATAGGCTTATTTTGGCTATTTAAGCTTTCAATTTTGCCTCTACAGTCCTTTTGAAAGTTATTAATAGAATAATCTTCTATTGGATTTAAAAAGTCAATTAAGTGATGTTTTACTAACATCTCTTTTTGTTTTACTTTAGCTGTACCAATATCTAACCTTTTTCTAAAACTAGAAGCATCAGTATTAATAATTTCTCCATTAAACTTCTTAGCTAAGATGTTAGAAAGGTAAGTCTTACCAGAACCTGTAGCCCCTACAATCCCAATAACCTTAATCATACAACCCTCTTAAACATCTTTTCTAGTTCATATTTATTAAGCTTGACAATTATAGGTCTTCCATGAGGACAAGTATAAGGATTTTTAGTTTGTTCTAAGTCTTTAAGTAAAGCAATTACTTCTTCTTTACTTAATTTATCATTTGCTTTAATTGACTTCTTACAAGCTAAGTTAATTGCTAAGCTATCTAAAAACTCTTCTCTTTCCGTCTTTTTAGAGTGAATAATATCATCAATGATTTGGTCTAAAAACTCTTTTTCTCTTCCTCTAAAGATCCAGTTAGGAATAACTCTTATATTAAAACTATTTGAACCAAACTCTTCTAGTTCAATTCCTAAATGTTCAATTTCATCTAAATGATCTAAAACAAGCAAGTAATCTCTCTTAGAATACTGTAAATTAATCGGAACTAATAACTCATATTTTTTATGACTTTCTTCTTTTAAAGATTCTAAAATTAGCTCATAATTAATTCTTTCGGCTGCAGCGTGTTGATCAATTAAATAAAAATCGTTCTTATCTTCTAAAATAATATAAGTATTAAATAGTTGCCCTATATAATCAAAATTACTAAAGATTTCTTCTTTTAATTCTTCAAAATCTAAATTGTATTGTTCTATCTCTTCTTTTAAAACAGGAATTTCTTCTTCTTGTTCTTCTAGATTTAACTCTTCAGTTTCTTTAACCTTTATTGTTTCTAAATCTATTTTTTTCAGCTCTTCCTTTTCTTCTTCTTGTTCGTCTTCATCTATACTAACAGTTAAATTAGTTTTGCTTAAAACTTTTTTTATTGAAGATACAATTAACTCTTCAAGTTCTTTTTCTTCCGTAAATCTTACTTCGATTTTAGATGGGTGAATATTTACATCAATTAAATTAGAACTTGAAGTAATATTAATAATTACATAAGGAAATTTGCCAATCATTAAGTAACCTTTATAAGCATCTAAAACAGTATTAAATAATTTATTATTTTTAATACTTCTTCCGTTTACAATAAACGTCATATTCCCTTTGCTTGATCTTGTAATATTTAAGTTACTAATATAGCCTGATACTTGATATAAATTACTACTACCTCTAATCTCAAGCATATTCTTAGCAACTTCAGTTCCATAAATAGCATTAATTACTTCTAATAAATTTCCACTACCAAAAGTTTGAAGTAAAAGTTTATCATTGTTGATTAGTTTAAAAGCAATATCTGGTCTTGCAAAAGCAATCTTCATCACAAAATCTGCGATATAACTTAACTCTACATATTCATTTTTAAGATTTTGGAGTCTAACAGGAGTATTGTAAAACAAACTTCGTACAGTAATTTCAGTACCTTTTTTTTGCGCAATCAATGCTTCACTCATTAACTCTCCACCTTTTAAAGATAGCAATAATCCTTGAATTCCATTATCTGATGTTTTCATCTTAAAAGATGAAACAGCAATAATTGAAGGTAAAGCTTCACCTCTAAAACCTAAAGTGTCAATATGATATAAATCAGCTTCTTCTAAGATCTTACTTGTATGGTGAGGAAGTATGGCAAGTTTTGCTTCTTGCTCACTCATACCCGAACCATCATCAGAAACTTTGATTTCTTTTAAGCCAGAGTTTTCTAAAGTAATCGTGATATTTTTAGCCCCAGCATCAATTGCATTCTCTACAAGTTCCTTTACAACTGAATAACAATGCTCAATAACTTCTCCAGCTTTTATTAAATTGATTAGATGTTTATCCAGTTGTTTAATCATTTTTACTCCTTTATTTCTTTAACTTTTTTTGTAATTCGGATAATTTATTTAAAGCATCAAGCGGTGATGTTTTATTTAAATCAATTGTTTCAAGCTCTTCTAAAATATTTTTTTCTAACTCTGTCTTAGAATCATAGATTAGGGGTGCTTGATAGTTTGCTAATGAAAACTTTTCACTATCAACTGCTTGAGCTTCGTATTTATTAAGCAAATCAGTTGCTCTTAAGATTATCTCTAATGGAAGTTTAGCTAGTTTAGCTACATTAATTCCATAACTTTTATCTACTGCGCCAGGTAATACTTTATGCATAAAGATAACCTCACCTAAACGCTCTTTAATACTTACATGAATATTCTTTAATTTCTTTAAACTTTGATCTAAGGCAGTAAGCTCATGATAGTGAGTTGAAAATAAAGTATAAGCATTAATATTGTTATGAATATACTCAATAATACTTTGGGCTAAACTCATACCATCATAAGTTGCTGTTCCTCTTCCAATCTCATCTAAGATTATAAGTGAGTTAGATGTCGCATTTTGTAAAGCTTTATTTACTTCTAGCATCTCAACCATAAACGTTGACTCACCAGAAATAATATCATCACTAGCACCAATTCTAGTATAAATAGCATCAAATAAAGGTAATACTGCTTCTTTAGCACTAACAAAAGAGCCAATTTGCGCCATGATTGCTATTAATGCTATTTGCCTCATATAAGTAGATTTACCACTCATATTCGGTCCTGTAATTAACATAATTTTTTCTTCATCCATTACTAAATCATTAGGAATGAAATTATCCTCTGCTTGTTCTAAAACTGGGTGACGGCCTGTAATAATCCTAATTCCTTCTTTTTGGAACTTAGGTCTTACATAATTATTTTCTTTCGCAACTCTTGCTAAAGATTGAAGCATATCAAGTAAAGCAATATCTTTGCTTAAAGCTTGTAAGCTATAAGTATATTCTTTAAATAAATCCCTCATACTTACAAACATATTATATTCTAAAGCCATCATCTTTTCTTCAGCACGAAGAATCATTGCTTCTTTTTCTTTTAACTCTTCGGTAATATAACGCTCTGAGTTAACTAAAGTTTGTTTTCGAATATAACCAAACTCATCTTTTACTAAAGGAATATTACCTTTACTAATTTCAATATAATAACCAAAAACTTTATTATAACCAACTTTTAAGTTTTTAATATTCGTTCTTTTTCTTTCTCTTTGTTCTAACTTTAATAGATAATCTTGGCTTTTATCGTTTAAATGTCTTAACTCATCAAGTTCTTCATTATAACTATCTTTAAAGATTCCACCTTCTTTAATAGTATAAGGAGCATCTTCATTAATAGCATCATCAATTGTTTTAAAAATAAAAACAAAGTCATCTATTTTTTCTAAATTAGGAAAATGTTTTAAAATCCCAATCTCTTTTAATAATCCTTGTAAATCTGGCAAATCTTTTAAAGATTGTTTTAATTGTAAGAAATCTTTTGGATTGGCATTATCATAGGCAATTCTCCCAACAATCCTCTCTAGATCATAAATATCATTTAGAATAACCCTTATATCATCAGCTTTAATAAATGCTTTATGCAAAGCATCAATAATATCATATCTATCTTCTATTTTGGCCTTATCAATTAAAGGGAAAACAATATTCCTTTTTAAGAATCTTGCGCCCATAGCTGTCTTTGTCTTATTTAAAGTATAAAACAAAGTATTCTTTTTGTTTTGAAATCTTATTGTCTCTAATAACTCTAAATTACGTCTTGAAGTAAAATCTATCTTTAGAAAACCTCTAATATCATATTTCGTAAACTCTTGCATATGAATTAATACTTTTTTCTGAGTTTTTAAAATGTAATTTAAAAGTCTATTAGCACATTTTTGCTCTTCTTTATCTAAATCTAAAGTTAACTTCTTTAAATAAGAAACATCACTATCTTCATCATAAATAGAATAAGTAATACTTGTAACTTTCTCTAAAGGAGAAAATACACTCAAATCAAAACTATTCGAAATAACTATTTCTTTAGTTTTAAGATTTAAAATTTCTTGAAGTAATAATTCTTCGTTTAATGGAATATCAGTTATATAGTTTTCTCCAGTTGATAGATCAGAATAAGCAAAAATAAAACGATTCTTTTCTCTAGAGACAGTTGATAAGAAGTTATTATCTTCTTCTGAAATTACGCTACCTTCAGTAATAGTACCAGGTGTAATAACTCTAACAACTTCTCGTCTTACTATACCTTTTGCTTCACTTGGGTCTTCAACTTGCTCAACAATCGCAACTTTATAACCTTTAGATGTTAACTTATCTAAATAGCCATCAACTGCATGATGAGGTACACCACACATTGGTACTCTATCTTTCATCCCAGCATCACGGCCTGTTAACACAATATCTAACTCTTTTGATGCTACTAAAGCATCATTAAAAAAAAGCTCGTAAAAATCTCCTAACCTATAAAGTACTAGCGTGTCAGGATAATCTTCTTTAATCTCTAAATATTGCCTCATCATTGGTGTGTATTTTGTTTTATCTATTTTTCCCATATTATCACCACTTATTATATTATATCACAAATAAGGTCATTTATAAATAAAAAACCTCTCCTAAATAGAGAGATTATTTTAAAGGAGAGGTCTTTTATGCTATTACTTTTGCGTAATAACAAATTGCAATGATTTTACTTCTAAATCATCTAGAGAGGCAAAGGAATAAAAGATAGTTTCTTCCAAGCTTAAATATGGCTCTAAAGCTTCTTTAGCTTTAGCTGCTATAGCTAAGCCATCCAGTAAAGTCATCGCACTGATAGGAGTATCTTGATTTATAGTATTTAGCTCTTTTGTTAACTCCAAGATTGCATATAATGGCATATCAAGTGGAGTCATATTTGTTTCCGGATCTTTTACAAGCAAAGCTTGCATTTCCGCTAAAGCCTCAGGAGTTGGCACTAAAGATCCGATTTGTTCTGTAATTGGTAAAAGTTGATTAACTAAGCCAGTTCCTTGCTCATTAGCAATAGTCCCTATAATAGTTTGAACTTGGGCTTGAACTGCTGGGTCTTCACCAAAAGCTGTTACATTATTTATTAAAATATTTTGGTAAGCAAGAAGTTTTTCAATTAAGTCACCAATCTTTGTAGCTAGATCTTGAACAGTTAAAAGTAAATTATTAAAGTTAGCAAAGACAGCTTTTAAATCATTATCAAAAACTACAAAATCACTAGCTAGTGAGGCAAGATTGTTTCTAACTAAAGCTACATCTTCTCCAAGACTTAAATCTAAACTTTCAACTTTAGCTACCATCCCTGTTAATACATCTTTAGTTTCAACAATCTTTTGATATTTTGGATCATAACTAGCTACAATAGCTAAATCTTGTCCAGCTTGATTTAAAGATGCTTCTAAAGCGCCAAATAGTTCAGGATTTAAAGCACCTGCCGCATTTGTAACATCTATGTAAGATGCCAAAATTACACCTCTTAACTCTTCATCTATAACTGCTGCTACAGGTGGTGCAAGATTAGGAATTACTGTATTCAACTCACCTAAAGCTGAAAAGTCCATTTCACTATTTAAAACGCCTTGTAAAGCATTTTTAACTGAATTATTAAGTAGGTTTATAAATTCAAGTTCAGTCATTCCTTGAGCTATACCACCAAGCATTAACATTACCATTGCCTGTAATTCTTCTTTAGACATAGCATCTTCACCTAAGTCGATATTTTTAAAGATACTTTCTAAATCAAAAACATTAGTTTTTAATGCTTGAAGGCTAATTGTAGCATTAATTCTTTCAAAACTTTTTGTTTGTAAAACAAGTTCGTATGTAGAGTTAGATCCAGGCATACCTAAATAGGCTAGTGTTCTAACTGATCCGGCTAAGACTGAAGTCATTGCTCCATCATAATCTAAAACATCTGCTTTATTTACATTGATTGGAACTTGCACTTGTGCTACAAACTGATTTCTAATTTCTTCTGCTACTTCTTCATTAGGGATAATTTCTAGTTTGATTTTAATTGTTCCCTCTTTATCAATAATTTCACTTAGTGTTTTAACTTCATCATTTAAAAAGTAAGTAAATTTAAAACTATAAGGTAGTTCATATTTAGACTTATCTAATTCTAATTCATAATAATATTTATCTTTTGCATTTTTAACCGGTATTTTAATTAAATTTCCTTCTTTTACTAAAGGATTGTTTTCTGATAAATTAGCATTAGCATTTAAAGTATGTGCATTTATTGTATAGAAAGTATTCTCTTCTACTTCATCTAAAACAGCTACAACTTTTAAAGAAACGATTTTTCCTTCACCATCTAAAACAGCAAAAACAGTTTCTTCTTGCATATTGTCTCCAATTACCTTAGTATTTGATGGGACAAAAGGATCAGGTTTTACTACTGGTTCTTCGCCATTTTTCTTACAACTTGTAAGGAAAAAGATTCCTATAACTAATAGTAAAATTATAATTATTCTCTTTTTCATATTTTTTCCTCCTTTTTTTTCTTTTTGAAAGTAAGTACTTGAAGTGGTTTATCTAGTAAAACAAGTAAAGCAGGAAGTGTTACTAAAACCATTAATCCTGATAATAGTACTCCTCTACCAATTAATAATCCCATATCTCTAACACTATCTACATCACTCATTAACACCTCTACAAAACCAGCTGCAGCTAAAACAAAGCAAGAAACTAGAATAGTTGTAGCGGATTTTTCTAAAGCTTTAGAGATAGCTTCTTTTTTCTCAAGCCCTTCTTCTCTAAATTCCATATACCTACTTGAGAGTAGTACGGCATAGTCAATCGTAGCCCCAAGTTGCAAGCTCGATACAACTAAATAACCAATATATGATAAATTCTTATCTAAGAAGTATGGAACAGCAAAGTTAATCCAAATTGCTGTTTGAATTACTAGTACTAATACTATTGGTACCGATATTGACCTAAAGATCAATCCAACAATTAAAGCAATAGCAATAACTGAAATAATTTGTACCAAAACACCATCTTCTAAAACAGTATCTCTAATTTCGGTAATTGATGCAGAATAACCTAAAACATAATATTCTTCCCCAAAATTAAGCTTGCATATATCATCAATATCTTTAGCGACCTCATACATTTCCTCACTTTCACCAAAAACATTGACTGAAACAATTATCCTAGCATAGTCTTTCCCAACAAACTTCTCTAAATATTCATCTGGTATCATTTCACTTGGAATAGTTTTTGGAACTGATGTTACTAAACTTTCAATATGACCAACTAATGCTAATTCTTGGATGCTTTCAGTAGCTGCTACAGCTTCTGTTTTCGCATCTTTATCATACAAGATAATGAGTGGTTGGAAATGACCAAAATGTTCACTAATAGCATAATCTTCTTGTGTTAATGGGTCTTCATGGTCTTCGATTGCATGGTCACCATAGAAGAATTTAGTTTTTGTTTGAAAGACAACAGCAAGCCCCATCACAATTAAGAATATAATTACAATTGGCCATCTACCTTTATGTAGTCCACGACCAAATTTCTTAAAGTTAGGAACAAAACTTCTATGTTTACTCTTCATTAACCACTTATCAAAGAAAATAAGTAACATTGGCATCATAAATAATGCTACTAAATAACTAATGAAAACTGCTTTTGCTAGGTTAATTCCAATATCTGCACCAATGCTATATCTCATAAAGACTAAAGCTAAAAAGCCAAAAACAGTTGTTAAGGCTGATGCTGTAACTGAACCTAAAGCATCTTTGATTGATGCAATCGCAGCTTCTCTTTTTTCCATACCCGCTTCCCTTTTCTCATAATACCTATGCACAAAGAAGAGCGAGTAGTCGAGGCTCATTGCAAGTTGCAAAGCTGATGCCATTGTCATTGTTAGAAACGAAATACTTGGCATAAAACCATTAACACCTAAGTTAATAACAATAGCTGTTAGTAAACTAATGATTACAATTACCGGCTCAATCCAAGATGTAGATCCAATAATTAGAATAATAATAGCAATCGGAACTACAACTAACATAATACTAATCGCTTGTCTTTCAGCTAAATCACGAACATCCTTAGCTGATATTGCTGGCCCACGGTACTTAACATCAACTGCTCTAGTTTTTAAATAATCTTGACTTGCATTAATTGCCTCATCAGTTACTTTACTATATTCATCTTCATCCATTTCTAAGGTCAGTAAATAATTACCATCCTTATAGAAATTCTTAACTAAAGGATTACTTATTGCATCAATTGGTTGTTTAATATCACATACATCAGCTAACCAGTTAACACTTTTTACTCCTTTAATTTCTTTCAAATTACTGACAATCTCTTCAACTTCTTCTGTTGTTGTATCAGAGATCATCACTTGAAACATCGTCGTTAATCCAAACTCTTCTTCAAAAATCTCCATTGACTGTTTCGTTTTTGAATCGTCAGGAAGGTATAAAGACATGTTATAGTTTACTTTAGTCATGAAAGCAAAACCAATCGAAATGACAACTAGAATAATAAAGACGATTGTTGTAGCAGTCATGCCTTTTCTTGAAACAATTTTCTTTAAAATTTTATCCATATTACCTCCTTAAAATTAAAATTTCAAATATATATTTCAATTTCAAATATATATTTCAATTACTACTTTTAATATAACATAAAATATGTTATAATAAGATATGAAATTAAATTTGATATTTAATTTCAAATGACATTTGGAGGTATTAAAATGACAACAAAAGAAAGTATTATTCATACTACAAAAGAACTATTAAAAACAAGAACTAATCTTACAATTAAAGACATTACCGAAGCATCTAATATTAATGTAGCTGCCGTAAACTACTACTTTGGTAGTAAAGACAACCTAGTAAACATCGTTTTAAAAGAAGTAATTACCGAACTTAAAACTAAAATCTATAATGAACTTTTAATTCCTAGTAACAACATAGGAAAATCAGAAAATACAGAATTAATGGTAAACAAAGCAGTTGACTTAATCTATGGTTTTTCAGAAGAATATATTGGTGTTATTTATCTATCATTTATTAGTAGTGAAAGTCAAGGCGATTCAGCAAACATCTTAGTAAATGAGTTTTTAACTGACACTGTCTTTTTACGAAAACTTTTAGAAGTTTTCTCGGAAGTCACAGGAATAAATGATCCACTTAAACTAACTGCTAAATACATTATTCTTTTCTCTTCTTTTGGCGTTCCTTTATTTTTAAGATCAGCAATTCCTAATGTAACTAATACAAAATTCAAAGAATATAAAGATGCTTATGTAAAAGAACTTGTAAAAGTATTTACAAATTAAAAAAGGGTTTTATTAAACCCTTTTTTATTTATACTTCTTCTTCTAATTTATGATTTTTCTTTTTTCTAAGTTGATCTAAAGGTAGGTAAATAGCAGGTCCAATTAAAACTGCTAAAACAATTTCTGCTAGCGAGTTTATTGACACAATTGAAAGCAAAATTGCTTTCAAAGTAATTGAAGCCACATCTTCTGTTGTTTTAGTATAATACCAACCAGTTTCAATAATAGGATAAAGAATAGTTAATACTGTAACAGTATGGATAATTGTCATTATCCCAAAAGTAAAGAATAAAGCTAACTTATCTCTTCCTTTAAAAGCCTTAGTTAGCCAGCTATGCATAAATGGTGCTAAAACACCAATTAAAACTCTAGGCAAAACACTAACAATTGGATTAGTAAATGGTGCATTAGCAGGTCCCATAATTAAGAACGCTTGAGTCATTGATGATATACCAAATGTTAAGCCTAAAGCAAGTCCCCATTTCCAACCTAAGAAAATCGCTCCAATTAAAACTGGAATATGTAATAATGTTGCATAAGCAACTCCAGGAATAATTGGGATAAAACCAAGTGATGGCACAAAAGCCATCAAAACAATAATTGCAAATAAAATTGCCCCAAAGACAAAATCACCAAGATTATATTTTTTCACATTTCCTCCTTTTAGGCTTAAAATTACTTTAAGTCCCATAGTCTAATAATCTTTTTTTATTTTAATAAGTATGTTCTTAAGTTAATAAGTAACATCTATAGTATTTCAAAAACAATACCTTCAATAATTACAGTATCATCTTCACTTACGCCGAGTTTTTTAAGCTCATCTTCAATTCCTAATTTCTTTAAACGATAAGAAAGTAATTTAACACTTTCATCATTATCAAAATTAGTTGAATCAATATATCTTTCTAAAATCTTACCTTTTACTTCATATACTCCATCTTCTAATAGCGTAATTGTATAAGGTTTTTCTTCTTTCTTAAATGTGTATTCTACAACCTCTTCAATATACTCTTCTTTTAGTGGAACAGTATCAAGTAGATCTGCAATTCTATAAACTAATGAATCTAAGTTTTCAGCTTGGTAAGCAGAAATCCCAATAACATCATCACCTAATTTAGTCTTTAACTTTAATAAGTTCTTATTGGCATTAGGTAAGTCCATCTTATTAGCTACAATAACTTCAGGTCTTGTAATTAAGTCTGGATTATATTCTTCAAGTTCCTTTTTAATCAACAAATAATTTTCATAAGGATCAGATTTGTCTAAAGGATCAATATCTAAAACATAGACAATGATTCTACATCTTTCAATATGTCTTAAAAAATCATGACCCAAACCTGCACCAAGTGATGCTCCTTCAATTAAACCTGGTAGGTCAGCTAAAACAAAGCTTCTACCATCTTTAGCTTCAACCATTCCTAAATTAGGAATAAGTGTAGTAAAAGGATAGTCAGCAATTTTAGGCCTAGCCTTAGATAAAGCCGAAATAATCGTACTTTTACCTACATTAGGTAAACCAACTAAGCCAGCATCAGCTAAAAGTTTAAGTTCTAAGCTAATATTTTTAGCCTCTCCACGCTCTCCAGCTTCAAAAATCTTTGGCGCTGGGTTTTTGCTTGTTGCAAAGGCAGCATTTCCTCTTCCGCCTTTTCCACCCTTAGCAATTACAACTTCTTGGTTTTCCTTCGTAATATCAGCGATTACTTCACCTGTTTCAAGATTCTTTACAACTGTTCCTAAAGGTACTTCAATAATAATATCTAAAGCATCTTTCCCAAACATGTTTTTAGCTTTACCATTTTCTCCTGAATCAGCTTTGATTATTTTATTATATTTTAAGTCTAATAGCGTAGTTTTATTTAAAGATCCTCTAAAAATAATAGAGCCACCTTTACCTCCATTGCCTCCAGAAGGCCCACCTTTAGGAACATATTTTTCTCTTCTAAAGGCAACCATTCCTTTGCCGCCATTACCGGCTACTACTTCTATATTTACTTGATCAATAAACATATTATCACCTTCTCTAACTCAAAAAAATGCACTTAATTAAATAAGTGCATTATTTAGTAGCGTAAACAGAAACTTGCTTTTTATTACGTCCTTTACGCTCAAACTTTACATATCCATTAATTAAAGCGAATAATGTATCATCGCCTCCACGACCAACATTTTCCCCAGGATGAATCTTCGTTCCTCTTTGGCGATAAATAATTGATCCAGCGTTTGCATATTCACCATCACCCATTTTAGCACCTAGTCTCTTAGCAATAGAATCACGACCGTTCTTAGTTGATCCTCCAGCTTTTTTAGATGCAAAGAATTGAATGTTTAATTTAATCATTTTAATGCCTCCTTTATTTTGATGTTTTTAGGATAATCTTTACTCAAATCCTCTAATAATACTTTTAGATTATCCAAAACTATTTTTGTATGAGAACTACTCTCTTTTACTAAAATAGTTATTTCTGGTTTTTCTTTATCTTCTGTATAAGAAAACTTTTCGTTATTTGCTTCAAGTAAACGAATACTATAAATAACAGCAGTCGATACAGAGCTACAAACAATATCTAAGCCTTCTTTATCATATAAAGAATGACCAGAAACCGATACTTTTTTTATTTCCTTATTTTCATAAGTAAATTTAACTGTAATCATTTACGCACCTAAAGATAAAATTTGAACTCTAGTATATGCTTGACGATGTCCTTGTTTTTTATGATAGTTTTTCTTTGCTTTATATTTAAAAACAATAATCTTTTTACCACGACCTTGTTTTAAAATCTTACCAGTAACTTTAGCACCCTTTACATAAGGATTACCAACTTTACCATTTACAAGCAAAACTTTATCAAAACTAACTTCAGAACCTTCTTCACCTTCGATTTTTTCGATATGAATTACGTCATTCTCGGCTACTTTATATTGTTTACCACCAGTTTCAATAATTGCATACATAAGCACTACCTCCTTTTCTATTTTTTAAGACACGCCTTGTAAGGTAGATTTTTTAAAAATCATTTATAACCTAAACGAAGTGCGGTGCACCTATATAACTCATATATTATACCATCAATTCATTAAAATTGCAAGGTTTATTTCAAAAACTCATCGACTTTTATCTTATAAGTTCTACGTCTTCTATGTTGTCTTGTCTCAAAATACTTCCATTGCGATTGAACTTTAATATTAGTTTCTAACTCTGGCCCTGTTTCAGCATATTTAGCACCATACTTAATTGCCTCTACAATCGCTTCTCTAATCATTAACGCAGCAACTCCTGTAGATTGATATTTGGGTTCTACCGCAATAAACAATAAATCTAAAACTTCAACTGTTTTTAAATCACGTAAAACATGCATAAAGCCAAATGGGAATAACTTACCTTTACTTCTTCTTAAACCCTTATTTAAAGATGGAATCATTAAACCAATAGCTATTACTTTATCTTCTCCATCTACTACTACATAAACAAAATCTAAGTTTAGTAAAGGAACATAGGAAGCTGCTATCTCATCAATTTGTTTTTGTGATAAAGGCACAGTTCCGTATAAAGGAGCGAAAGCTTCATTAACTACCCTAAATGCCTCATTAATATAAGGGCCTACTTCTTTTTTCGATTTAAACTTCTTAATCTTTAAATGATAGCGAGATAAAACACGATCAGACATTCTATTTAATAAGTGAGGGATTTCATCAGGAACTTTGATTTGGTATTCAACCCAGTCTTGATCCTTCACAAATCCTAACTTTTCTAAATGTTCTTTATAGTATGGATAGTGATATAAAGTAATAAAATTACTCATTTCATTATATCCTTCTACTAATAGTCCTTGTTTATCCATATCGGTAAAACCTAAAGGACCCATTAGAGTATCCATTCCTTTTTCCTTAGCATACTTTGCAACTTCCATCATCAATAATCTTGTAACCTCTAGATCATCAATCATATCAATATGTGAATAACGCATAAACTTACCACCAGTTTTCTTATTATATGCGTGACTTAAAATGGCTGCAACTCTCCCAACAACTTCACCTTTTTCATCATAACACAACCATTGTTTAGATTCACTATAATCATATGAAGGATTTTTCTTTGGATTGAAAAAATCTTTTTCTGATTCGTAGATATCAGGAATAAAATACTGACAATCTTTATATAATTTGTTTGGGAACTTGACAAACTTTTTCATTTCTTTTTTTGTGGTCACTTCTTTAATCATATACATAAAATCACCTCAAGTAGTGTTATTATACTATTTTTTAAAAAATTTGTAAAGAAAATTAAATTATCAATCTTTTTATGTTAATTTTAAGACTCAAGTGATAAACTATTAAAAATTAAGAGGTTTAATATGGCTAAACAGAAATTAACAAAAGCTCGCAGAATAAAAATAATAGCTACAGCTATTTTCTTACCAATCATTTTTGGTTCATTAATTGCGGCTGCAATCTTATTTAAAGACCCCATTTTAGAGTCAATTGATTTAAAATCAATTGAACCTATCCAAACTGCTTTTAAAAATTTAGGGCTCTTAGGACCAGTTGTAACTGCTTTACTTCTCATTGTAACGATGTTAAGTTTTGTAGTCCCTGTTTCTTTTATCCAAGCAGTATCGTTTATTGTTTTTGGTAATTTAGTTGGTTTTCTAACTTGCCTTGCTGCAATTATCATTGGTAATACTATTTTATATCTTGGCATAAACAAACTAAACAAGGAACTAGATGCAACATATACCAAAGAAGAAAGAGCAATTAATCAAAAGTTAAATCAATTAAGCGATTCTAAAAGAATAACTTTCTCGATTTTTTTACTTTACTTTGTTCCAGGAATCTCTGTTGGTTTAGTTGCAAGTCTAGCAATCGGTGCTAAATTTAAATATTTAAAATATATTATAATCTCAACTATCGGTAACATTATTAACTTACTTTATGTAATGCTATTTGGCCTTACAATTACACAAGATCAAATGCTACTTGCTTTAATCCTAGCAATCGTTTATTTTGTTATCTTTACAATTTTATTTATCTTTAGAAAGAAAATAATCAATCGCATTTTAAGACCAAAAAGAGATAATGATTTCTATCGCAACAACTTTAGAAGAATGAAAGTCTTGTATTATATTCTTTTAATACCTGTTGTTAAGTTGTTCTTTGCAAGAAGGTATAAATTTAAAATTAAAAAATTAAATTTCAAAAAACTAAAATCTCCTTTTGTAGTGTTATTTAATCACCCATCGCCTTTAGATGTAGCTTATTCTTACGCCGAACTTGGATTTAAAAATAGACCGGCATCTTTAGTTGCTTCATACTACTATGCAGATAAAAAATTAGCTAAGTTTTTCTATAGTTTAGGGGGAATTTCTAAACACTTATATGCTCCTGATCTTGGAGCAATTAAAAAATCCTTAAAAGCTGTAAAAAATGGCTGGCCAATTGGTATGGCTCCAGAAGGCAGGTTAAGTGCCTATGGCTGTTTGGAGACAATCACTGATGCGACACCTAAATTATTAAAGAAACTAAATTTACCAATTGTTTTTGTAAATATTAAAGGTGCATACCTTACTAAACCAAAATGGGCTCATAACTTTAGACGCGGAAGAGTTGATGTTACTTATGAGTTAATGTATGAAGACTTTGATTTAAATCAGTTATCAGATCAAGAATTATTAGATGTAATTATCCAAAAACTAGACTATGATGACTTTGCTTGGCAAGAAGAAAACAAAGTCTACTATAAAGGTAAAAAGTTTGCAAATGGGCTAGAAAACATTTTATATCACTGCCCTGTTTGTAAATCAGAATTTACTTTAGAAGCTAAAGATCACGAAATTACTTGCACTAAATGTAAAGTAAAAGTTCATTTAGATAATTACTATCAATTTACTTCTGATAGTCCTTTAATTCCTAAAAACATTAGGGATTGGTATTTACTTCAAAAAGATCTAGCAAGTAAAAAAGTTAAAGATCCAAACTTCAAAATGGAATCTAACACTGTCTTTAAATTACCAGATCCTAAAGGTAAAGGTTTTAGTAGTGTTGGTAACGGAAAAGTTGTTTTAGATCATTCAGGTTTAAAATATATTGGAACAAAAGATGGAAAGCCTTTTGAAAAATTCTTTGAACTTCACTCATATCCAGTTATTTTATTTGGTGCTGGAGTTGATATTGAATTTTATAGTGATAATACTATTTACTTTTTTGAACTAGAAAACTTAAAAGAATGTGCTAAATATAGCATTTACTGGGAAGCTTTATATAATGACTATTTAGGAGGAAAGAACAATGGATGAAAAACAATTGCCCGAAAAAGAAATGACTGAAAAACAGTTTCTCCAAATAAACAAAAGATCATCTTTCACTGCTTTATTTATACTTGTTGCAATATTATTTGCATCTTACTTCCTAACACTTCTAATTCCTCAAGGTGAATATGTAACAGTTGGAGGTATAAGAGAATACCAATTAATTGAACCTAGACAAAGCTATAGTTTTGGGAAATTCTTACTATCACCATTTTTAATCTTTGGAAGTAGTCACGGAATTACTATTATTGCAATTTCCCTATTTTTGCTAATTCTAGGTGGTTCTTTTAACGTCATTGATAAAACTGGAGGAATTAAATCAATTCTTTCTTGGTTAGTAACTAAATTTAAAGATAAAAGACTTACATTAGTTTACGCTGTTATTTTATTCTTTATGCTATTTGGCTCTTTATTTGGAATTTTTGAAGAATCAATTACTTTACTGCCAATTATAATTATGCTTGCCTTATCAATGGGCTGGGATACATTTACTGGTCTTGCTATGTGTTTACTAGCTACAGGCTTTGGTTTTTCATCGGCTATTACTAACCCTTTCTCAGTTGGCCTTGGTAGCCAAGCAATGGGAATTAGCTTAGTAAGTGGAATTTGGTATAGAATTTTAATCTTTATCATTATGTATGGCTTATTATGTTTATTTGTAACTAGACATATCAAACAAATTGAAAAAGACCCTACAAAATCCCCAACATACGAATCAGACTTAATTAAAAAAGAAAATCTAAAACTAGATTTAGAAGAAAAAGATGAAAAGCAAGGCTTAACATTAAAAGTATATGCAACACTATTTATTACTTTACTTGTAGCAATTATTGTTTCATCAGTCTTAGGCTCTTTTATAGATGCTTTAAGTGGACTATCAATTCCTATTATTGCCTTAATCTTCTTATTTGGTACAATCATTTCACTACTAGTCTTAAAAGTACCATTTAAAGAAGGTGCTAAATATTTCTTTAAAGGAGTTTTAGGCATTTTACCTTCAATCCTTTTAATTGTTTTAGCTGGTTCAATTAGATTAGTATTAGAAAACGGAAAAGTAATGGACACAATTATCCATGAACTATCAACTGCTTTAAGTGGTGGAAGTCCGATTCTTGGAATATTATTTGTTTACTTTATTACTTTAGTAATTCAGTTCTTTATTGGTTCTGCTAGTGCGAAAATCATTTTAATTATTCCGATTATTTCTGCTATTGCAAGTAATGTTGGGATAACACAAAATATCGCTCTTCTATCATTTATCTTTGGTGATGGTTTTACTGATTTAATTTATATTACAAATCCTATCCTTCTAATCTCACTTGGTGTTGCTGGATTTAGTTATGGCAAATGGCTTAAAAAAACTTGGTTACTCCAAGTCATAGTTTTAGTTATAACAACCCTACTCTTAATTCTAGGGCATTATATCGGATATTAAAAAAGGCATCAATTGATGCCTTTTTCTATTTCTTAGTTAGTTTATCAATTAACCAACCGACGATATTATTATGATATAACCAAGAAAAGATTCCAAATTTAGATGTAGCAAGTTGATTAGCTACAAAAGTATCTACAGCTGGAATTGACTTTGCTAAAATTGTAAGTAACATTAAAAATAATGAAACGATAATTACTGTATTAACAACGCTAAATACAGCTCCTAATACTTTATCAATTACTCCTAAAATACCCCAAGTTAGAACTTTACTTAAAATCCATAAACCTACTGTTAACAGAATTAATAAAACAATAAATAAAATTACATAACCAATTAAACTAGCGATAACTTTCGCTAAACTAGGTGCTAGTAAGGCACTAAAAGTAGTATCAGCAGGAATATTACTAAAATCTATATTTTTTATAACTAAGTTAGCCGCAAATGCTGGTAATCTTGTTCCTGCTAAAATTGCTGCCATTTGTTCTTCTGTTATCCCTGCAGGAACAGTTTGACCAAAAATATCTCCTTGTCTTAAAAGCCAGCCATCAATTCTTGGAAGTAAGCCGTTGTAAAGAGCCCCATCTGTAAACCACGAACCAATTATAGGAAACAGTAATCTAGCAAGAAAAATTGCTAAAACAAAAGCTACTAAACCACGTGCTTGCTTAGCAAAACCGCTCACTAAACCAACGATTAATGAAACAATTAATGCAAATAAAATGATAACATCAAAAATCATAAATGTAGCCTCCTATTACTAAAATTATACCAAAACATATATTCTTTTTCAATATCTAATAATTTACTTTTTCTCTTTTTTTTCTTTTCTTGCTTGATAATATTTTTCAGTTTTTTTGATATACTCTTCCCTTTCTTTATCTTTTTTTCGCTTTTCTTCGATAAGTTCTCTCATTGTTTTTTCAGGATCAGTATAAGGAGATTTTATAACCAAAAGCATTGTAAAGTATAAATAAACACAAATTGCAGTTGAAAAAACCGCTTGCCAGATTGAAGATGTTCCCCATTTAATATATAAAAAAACCATAATCAAAACAACTAATAATAAACTTATAAAAGCCTTCCAAAATAAAGCTTTATCATATTTATAAAAAGAACCAATAAAAATAAACAAATATAAAACAGTAACAACAACCGCCAAATATGCACAATAGTTATGAATATCAGAGATTACCCTTTCAAATGAAGGAATAAAAGGCACTAAAACTGTAACTAAATATAAAAATACCATTATACCTAATAATATATTCAAAAGTATACTTCTGTTTTTAAGTAAGGTATTTACATACATAACTACAATTCCAAAAAAAGTAAGTAGGGATATTCCCCAAATTATTAGCCTATTTTGCTCACCAAACCTCCCCGCAATCTGACTAAAGGTTAGTAAATAAATATCACTAGCATAAGCAAATTCAAAAGAAATATAAGGGATAATAATTAAAGCAGCTATCCCTAAAATAATTAATAAATTATCAGTCTTTTTCTGATATTGACTTTTTTCCCTTTCATTTTTGTTCATATGTATCACCTAAATACTTAATCAATTTTTCCTTATCATTTTCGACTTTGTTTTCTAAATAAGCAGAAAACAAGAAATCTAAAACCTTCCCAATTTCCTTGTCTTTATATCCTAATTTAATTAAATCATTACCATCTATCTTTAATTCTTTTAACGAAATAACAGCTTCTTCTTGTCCTAACTTTTCTACCTCTTCTAGCTTTTCATTTAAAAAACTTACATCACGGTCAATACTTAATTTATCAGCTTTTAATAAATAAATTAACTTTTTCGTATTTACTAAACCGATTCTACTAACTAATCTCTTAAGATTAGCTTCTTCTAGTCTAATCATATGACGTTCAATTAAGATTAAAACATCTTTTATAACTGCTTTTGGATATTTCATTCTTTTTAAGATAATAGATGTAAGATCAGTCCCGATCTTAGCATGACCATAATATCTTGCAATACCATCTTCCATCTTTCTTGTTTCTGGTTTACCTAAATCATGAAACAAAGCAGCTAATCTTAAAACTAAATCACTTGGGACTAAAGAGACAACTTTTAAAGTGTGAACTAAAAGATCATCTTTATGGTGAGGGTTACTTTGATCATAGCCTTTAAAAACTGCTAGTTCAGGAATAAAGATAGTAAAAATCTCAAAATATTCTTCTAAATATCTACTAGCATTGTCACTTAATAAAACCTTATTAAACTCTTCTTGAATTCTTTCAATGGCAATTTTTTTAAGTAAAGCTTTATTTTCAAATAAAGCTTTTTTTGTTTCGCTTTCAATTGTAAACCCAAGTTTGGAAGCAAATCTAATTGCTCTTAAGATTCTTAAAGCATCTTCCTTAAACCTTAAGTTAGGATCACCAATAGCTTTAATTTGCTTTTTCTTTAAATCTTCTAAGCCACCAACTAAATCAATATATTCTTTATTAAAACATAAAGCATTAATTGTAAAGTCTCTTCTTTTAAGATCATCAACTAACTTCTTAGAAAACTCGATCTTTTCTGGCCTTCTATAATCTAAATATTCACCATCAGTCCTAAATGTAGTAACTTCTATCTTTTTACCATTAATAACTAAGCTAATTGTTCCAAAGTCTTTCCCTATTTTATAAATATGATCTACTTTTTTATTAAATGTTTTGATAATTTCATCAGGCATAGCATTAGTAGTTAAATCAAAATCAAAAGGCTCTAACCCTAACAAACTATCTCTAACAGCTCCCCCAACAACATAAGCTTCGTAACCTTTTTCTTCTAAAGTTTCAAGAATAAACTTAACTTCTTTAGGTAGTTTCATTACTATCACCTAATAAATCTTTAATAATAAATTCAGTAATTAATAAAGCAGCTGCAGTTACTAAATAATCAATTGTACCCATTTCTTTATTTAGTGGTTCTTCTTTAGAATATAAGACTGGAATATCTTTTATTTTTAAATCCCTAACCATTTTTCTATATTTTCTTGCTAGTGGACAAGTATCTGTTTTAGAAATATCAACAATCTTCAAATCTTTGATATTTACTTTATTAGCAACTCCCATTGAAGAAATAATTGGAATATTTAATTCCTTAGCTTTCATAAGAATTGCTAGTTTCGCCTCTAAATCATCTACCGCATCTACAATATAACAAACATCCTTTAAATCAACCTTATGGATAGTATCCTTATCAATCTTTAAATCATATAACTTACAACTGAGATTATTATTAATCTTCTTCATTAAATGATAGGCAGCATCTGTTTTCTTTAACCCAAGTGTTGAATAATTAGCAATTTTTTGCCTATTAAAGTTACTAGCTTCTACTTTATCATAATCAACTAAAACAAAACTATCTATTCCCGTCCTTACTAAACTTGATAATACATTACTTCCTATTCCTCCAAGACCAAAAATAGCAATTTTCTTGTTTGCTAGCTTGTTATAGTTATCAATGCCAATTAAAGCAATTAGTCTTTTGAATTCTTCCATAAGTTTATTCTCCTATTAATATTATAACATAAAACATTATAAAAAAAGAATAAAAGATAGTCCTTTTATTCTTTGATTTTAACTAATAATTCATTTTCATCTGCAGGGGCAAAACCTAAGTCAAGGTAAACACTAGCAGTTTCTTTTGATCGGTATTTTAGATTACAAAAAATCTTTTCAACTTTCGCATACCTTTCTAATACTTCCTCAATTAATAGTTTCTTTGCATCGGTATTAGAATACTCATCTAAAGTAATCATATCTTCAATGTAAATAACATACTGAAAGTCCCCAACAAGTCTTATCAATCCTACCATCTTTTTACCATCAAATAAACCAAATGTTACTGAGTTTCTAAAAGTATCATATAACCTATAGTCATTAAATAAGTATCTTTCATATTGTTTTTCTTGATAAATTTTCTTTATATTAATTACTTCACCTACATTAATCTTCTTTACTTTTAATTCCATAATCTACCTCTTTATACAACTATTTTACCAATTTATCCTTAAATTATCAAGATTTACCCTAAAAAACATTCGTTTTTAGCCTTCTAAACAACTTTAGACAACTATTTCCCTATTAAACCTAAATAAACCGCTCAAAAAGCAAGTTTTAAGGGCTTTTTGGACTAAAAAAGTCCATTTTAGCTTTTTTAACACTCTTTTTCTCATATTTTATTACAAAAAAAGTATAAAAAAGGCTTGGCCTTGGCCAAACCTTTTTATCTTTATTATCTAGCTAGGATCTACTAACTCTAAATAAGCATACGTATAATCTGCAGGAAATAATGCAATCTTAGTAACTACTTCTAAGTATTTTGGTATTACCCTTGGATTTGCTGCTAGGATAGACTCTAATGTAGCACCGCCAGCAATTTGTAATGTTTCTTGTTTTGTTAGGTTATAGAAACCTGCAAGCATTGCAAGTTGACCTGCGTTTGCTTGTGGTACCCCATTACTCATTAAGTAAGTAACTAAATCTAAGAATCCTTCAGGTGGGCTGTATGTTGCGATAGCTGGATATAAGAATCCTGCATTACCACTTGGATCTCTTGGGTCTTGATAGTTTGTTGGGACTAAGTTAAGATCATAAGTTCTATGCCTTGCTTGTGTTCCAGTATCTAAACCTTCTTGACCAATATGGATAGAATACTGTGCACTAGATACAGTTGTATTATCTTCTAACTTTAAAAATGCATTATTTACAGATGGTGCTAAAATAATTAGATTCATCTTTTCGCTCATTTGTCCTGTTAGTTGATCTTGTTCTTTCTTTAGAATACTTCTTCCAGCTCCTGATACATGCCCTTCAATTGTAGATTTCATAGCAGCTACCATAGTTGACATAGCATAAGCATTAAACCACGCTTCATTACCGTTAACCCAGTTATTGATTGTAGTATTCGCATCAACTGTTACATGAACATCGAAAATTTCACCTACTTCTGGATGAGCATCTTCAATATGAATTGCAGCTCCTCCTGATTTACCAATTTTAGAATTAGTAATTGTAATACCAGTACCTCCATGCATGTAAACACTATTAGCCCATGAATCATCTGCTTGAACATAATCAACTTTCATTAACACTTGTTCTGCTGATGCATCGTTAGTCTTTAAGCCTGAAGCATCGTTATATAAAGCAATTAAAGCATTAGTAATGTTTACATTATTAACACTTGCTGCACCTTCCATCGCATAGATTCCATTATAACTACCTGAGTTTTGTGTCATCTGTGCTTCTTGTGACTTAATCTCTTCTGGTGATAAGTTATAGTCAATATATGGATAAGATGTATTACTATTAATAGTTAAATTATTAATTGTCATCATATTATCATTATAATGAACTGCAGCACTTGGATTATATCTACTACCATCACTTAGAATCTCATGTCCATTAATTAACTTATCTTTAAACATTTCCTTTACGAAATAATGTTCTGGAGAACTGTTATAAACATCATATTTAAAGATTGATAAACCAACTCCAAATACTGGAAATCCTGTACTTAAAGGTAGGTATGATGAATATGCAGCACTCATATGAGGTAGGTTAGAACCATTAATTGTTAAGTAGTTACCATTAATTACAATATTATCTCCACTTGTGTTATAAGAAACACGGCGGTAAGGATCACCAGTAACTGCACCACGGTGATAGTTAATTGGTGAGCCATCTGGATTAACTTGATTTGGCAATAACTGTACTTCAATATTGTTTTGAATATTGATAGTTTGAACACTCATATTTCCAAATAATGTTTTAAGCTGACTACTTGTATAAGCATTATAACCATTATTTACATGAATATTATATTCTAAACTAGACCAAGTATGTTCATTAGCTTGATATTTAGGCTTTACAATAACCTTAAAATCATGACCTACAGCATTATTAGTAAACTTGAAAACATTCTTTTTACCTGTAACTTCTGCTAGATAATGCTCTAAAGCTGATCCTTCTTCTAAAGGAGTGCTAGCTCCATCTAAGTAGAATAAGTATTCTAACTCTAACTTTTCTAAAGATACGTTATTTAGATTAGTATCTTTAATTGCATAAGTAAACTTAAAGTCATTACCAGAACCTACTAAGAATTTCTCAGTACCAGTTAATGGTTTTAAATATTTTCTATCGGGTGATAGGCTATTTGTTTCATATTTAAACTTAGTATAGGCTTCACCTAAACTAAATTGACTAAAGTCCTTTACAATCTTAGCTAGATATAACTTGGCAACATCTTCTCCTGGCTTTTTAATTGTCATTTGGAAATCACCAATTAAACCTAAGTTAGTTTTAATTACAGGAGCATTAGTTCCTTCTTTAAAACTTAAACTTACAATATCTGCGTTCTGTACAATATTAATTTCATAACCTTCAGGGAAGTTATATGTCATATTTTCATATAAAATATAACGTTGTGAAGGTGCTCCTAAAATTGTAACATCTTCTAGAATATAATGATCATAAGCCATTGAAGAATCTGGTGTAATATCAGCATCTACTTCAATAATATAAGCATCTGAATATGGACTATTTAGAGTATTTAAGTTATCTCCTAATGCTCTTACAGTTAGTCTATTAGTACCAATTGCGATTAATTCTGAGAAGAATGAATCTAAACTTGATACTTCTAACGTAAATTCAAAACCAGAGATACTAAAATCACTAATTAGAACTTCTTCATATAAATGATTAATAAACAAACCAAAACCTAATGGCAAATTACCATCAATTTGCGATGGATTTAAATTAATTTTAATTTGAATTATTTCTTCACCTGGCAATTTTTGAACACTTATTATTACTGGTTTTGTAAAAGGAGTAAGTGCTCTAAACTTTGCAAAGATTTTCTTTTCACCAGTTCCAGTATGTAAAACAGAGAATTTCATATCATTTGGATCTGTAATCGGAACTTCCAAGCCTTGATCTAAATAATACCAATATTCAAAAACATATCCTGGAACTTGTAAGTGCCATAGTGGTGAACTAGCTTCAAATAGCAAACCATCTTCACCATAATCAGCCTTATCAAAGACAGCTATTGTACTACCATTAACTACAAATGTAAGTAATGTTTTACTTGTATTTATATAACGAGCATAAATAGTTACATTTTCTCTTAAGAAACTAAGGTTAGTTCTTTCCCAAGTTGCAATATATCCAGGTTGAACAACTATTTCTGGCCATGGAAGAGTATTATCTCCACCATTTTCTGTAAATGCTAGAGACTGTCCATAGAAAATCGCATATGAACCAAAGGAAATCATATTACCACTTAAATCTCCATTTTCAAATCCCATAAAGTTAATTGTAACTACAATTCTTTCATAGTAAATCTCTAAGTTAATAATGTCTTCAATTGCAAATGTTTGATTACTATCTAAGTATTCAACACCATTATTAATCATCTTCACAAAACGATAACCTGGAATTGCTTGATATGGCTTTACGTAAGTACCATATTGGTATCTTTCTTTTGTAACCATCGTTCTTGATACTTCTAATGGAGTATCTCCAGCTACATAATTAATAATCTCTTTTTCTAATCTTACAACTTTATATCTTAAGTTAATGTTTTGGTTATTGTATTGTAAGTAAACTGTTAAGTCATTTGGAGGCATTAAGCTATTATTTGTATATTCATTACCATCTGCATCTTGATAACCCATATAAGCCTTACCAACATAGTCAATTCTAATAAGCATTGACATCTTATCTCCCCATTTTAAAGCATGAGGTGTAGGAAGATAGTTTGGATCATTAATATAGTTAGTGTTAACTACTGTTAACTCATAACTTACTCTTTCAAAATAAACTTTTAAAGTTAAACTTCCATCCCCTAAAACAACGCCAGTTAAAAGATTATTTTCATGTTCTTTAAACTGATAATGTTCAATAGTTCTTAAATCAGTTACAGATAAAGTTACTGTACTTTCAGTTAAAGCTTGATTTACTTGATCTAAATTAGGAGTATAAATATACTCACCATTTTCATTTTCTAAATAATATTCAACATTATAATCTACTTCTACTGGAACCCAAGTTGCTTCAACTTCGATTGATGTATCTGGCATTACAGTAGGAAGTGCGGGATTCCAGCCATTAAATGCATAACCTGTCTTTGTAGGTTCTAAAGGCGTAATCGCTGTTCCTGGCTCTTGAGAAATTAAAGTTGTAGATAAAGTTCCACCATTTAACTTCAAAGTAATTACTGGCCAAATACTATAATCTGCATATAAATCAAGATTATTAGCTGGCATCTTAGTTTGAGTAAACTCATTTAAGAATGTATTATCATCAGTAAACCAACCTACAAACGATACACCATCTTTTGAAGGTAGTGGTAAACTAATTATACTATTATATTCAAATGTTAGAAGAGTATTTTCAACTGTTCCTCCGTTTGGATGTAAGGTAATTGTATAAGAATTAATATTCCAAGATGCTTTTATCGTCATGTTATTAGCTGGCATCGTATTAGGGATTACTTGATCCCATGAAGCAAAACTATAACCTGTTTTTGTAGGGTTTGTTGGGGTTGTAATTTCAGTACCATAATCTTGGTAGATTGATTCTACCGGTGTTCCACCATTAGAATCAAAAGTAATCTTATACTTATTTACCGTAAACCTTGCACTTACAGTAATATCTTCTAAATATAAATACACTGTCTCATTCTTTATTTCTTGTTCATTATAAAACCAACCTATAAAAGTATGACCAGTTTTTGATGTTACTTCTAAAATCCCGCTATCATTAACTGGTAAGCCATAAGTAACATCTTTTGCTTCCCCAAAAGGTGCGCCATCAACTTCAAAGTAAATCTTATAACTATTTGCTAGCCATTTAGCTTTAATTGTTAGGTTATCTTCAATTAAAGTATCTAAGCTTACCTCTTCTTCATTTTCATAAACAAAAGTACAGCTATAACCACTTCTAACTGGCATTTGAATAACATCAGCTAACTTATCTCCATACTCTACATCAATAACCAACTGATCTAAATCACCTTCAAACTTACCACCATTAGCTTGTAATGTAAGTTCAAAAGACTTCTTTTCCCAAGAAGCATTAATAGTCATATTAGATGTAACGATAGTATTTTCAAAAACTTCAGTTCCATTTCCTAAAAACCAGCCTTTAAAATTATGACCAACTTTGTCTAAAACTGTAATTGCCCCAATTGGCGATCCATGATTTACTGTTCTAGTTTCTACTTGTTGTTCACTCTTAAAGTCAATTGTAACAGTATATTTTTTAATACTATACTTTGGATAGAAAACAAAGTTATCTCTAATATGGTTTAAATCATAGATTTTACCATTAACTTCAAACCAACCAATTGGATCATATCCTTCTTTTTCCGGCATTTCAGGTGCAATAACTTGTCCATTATAAGGAATAACTTCATTATAAATTTCGTTGCCACCTTCGCTATCTAAGAAGATAACATTGTAAGTCTTAGTAACTATATGATATTGAAACTTAAGGTTACTAGTAACTTCACCAACTGAAGTTACAACTTCTTCTTCACCATACTTAGTCCAATAGACAATATCTCCTTCATTAATAGCTACAACTGGAAAGTTTAGTTCAGTGCCATAAAGCACATTTTCTTCTTGAGCGTACAAATCACCTTCTGGGTCTAAAAACTCAACTTTATACTTGTTCGCAATTAACTCTCCATAAACAGTTAGGTTTTCTCCTGGCATACTTGATACAGAATAAGCAGTTGTTAGTGCTTCATCTTGATACCATCCACCAAAAGTATAACCTTCCTCATAAGGATCGTCTAAAATAACTCTAGATCCATAATTAGCAGTTATCTCTTTAAATAAGTTTGGTCCAATCATAAACTTCATAGTATATGAATTAATACTCCATTTTGCGTAAAGTGTCGTATGTCTAATAATTGGACGGCTTAGATCTAAGCTTTCAGTTAAGTCCTTATCATAAAACCAACCTGCAAAAGTATATCCAACTCTTGTAGCTTCTGGCTCAGTTTCAAAAACAAAGCCTGAATCTACATTTTTACTTGGTATAGCTTCTCCTCCGTTTGTTACAAAATCAATTTTCAATTGTTTATTTGTACAGCTACATCCAGCTATAAAAAACAATCCAACTAATAATGTAATAAAAACAAAAATTCTTTTCATAATCATTTACCTCATTATTTATTCTATTCCCGATTCGCCATCTTTTGTAAAGTATAGCAAAATCTCGTCTGATATTCCTTGATTCTTTTTCGATACAATTCTAACATCGAATGTTTTATTTAGATCGCTTAAGTCAAAGATAAGTGTAATCCTGTTAGAGTTATAATCGACTCTAAAGTTTAAATCGCTAATCACATCAATATCTTCCCTTAAGATGGAAAGAATTCTATTTCTTTCACTTAAATATTCTTCTTGATCCGGATATTTTTCCACTAACCCAGCTTCAAAAGCAGCAGGTAAAGTAAGTTCATAATATAAATCAACACTTAAATTACTATCAGTTACAATATCTTTTAAGTCTTTAATTTTAATACTTGTTACAGTACCATCTTCTTGCTCTTCATTTTTATAGCCATCATAGCTTTCAGTAGCGATTACTATTTTCTCAATATTCACACTTACGTTATCTGGAAGTGTTCCAATTAAGGCAATAATTAATACTGATAAAAACGAAAAAATAATAATTACAAAAACAACAATTTTTTTACTCATATTATTTCCCCCTTACATCTCAATATCAATAAAGTAAGCACTTAAATAGCTTCTAAAATATACAAACCTGATAACAAGCAATAAAACAGCTAAACCGAATAAAATAATCCAAGCATAAGGTCCTAAAATCATATTTCCAATTAAGGCAATAAAACCTGCAAGAAAACTTAATGTAAACCCAATTCCGATAGATTTACTAATATTAGGACTATTGTTTAATGTTCCTAAAGCTAGTGCTTGATTAAGTTGTGGGTTTAAAATATCTAGTTCAAAACTCCAAAAGATATGGGAGATATTAATCATAATCACAAGTAAAAATATCAACCATAAATCTAAAACAGGAAACTTAGGAAGAGTAACCCTAAACACTACAAAACTAATAAAAATTAGGGTTGTGGAAATTAAAATATTAAATAAGATCTTCGCCCAAGCAATAGTTTTTGTATCACTTGGTGCTGTCTTTAATAAAACAAATTCTGACCCTTCCCCAGAAATCGCTGTTGCTGAGGCCGTATTTGATGCTGTCGCAATCAAAAGGGTAATAATAATATTAAACACTAATACATAAGTATTACCATTTAAACTACGATTCATTCTCATATAAATCGAGTTAATAATAAGCATTATAAATGGCATCATTGTTAGTAATGAATAATGCCCTAAAGTCTCCCCAAAACTTCTTAAAGAAACTATTAATTCTTTCTTAAAGAAAACTACAAATAAGTTATTACTCTTTTCATTTTGAGCTTTTCTTTTCTTACTTCTTGCTTCTTCAAAAGTTAAACTAGCTAACCTAAAGTAAAGTGGCTTAATCAAAACATAGACAATCATAAATAAAAGAATAGGCGTTATCAAAAAAACTGGATACCATAAACTTAAGTTTTGCCCATAAAGAATAAAACCTGCAACTTTGTAAATAGTGGCATAATTAGAAATAGCCATCATTGTATCATATAGATTATTAGTAAATGAATGATACAGCTGAATTATCCTAATTTGCTCTGGTAAAAACGAAAGTCCATAACTTACAAGTAAATATAGTAAAACAAAAAATATCGTTCCTAAAATTACTGGTAAAAAACTATACCTTTTAAATAAGTTTTTAAAAAATGTTAGGGGAATAGAGATTAAAGCAGAAATTACTGTTGCTAGTAATGGCAAGGTAAGAGTTAAGAAAACTACTCCTAAATAATAACTAAACCCCATATTTTTAATAATACCAACACCGATAAGTAAAGGTACGATAAAGTTAAAACTCTTTAATAACTCCCTCAAATAAGAAACAATTAACTTACTAATAAAGATATCATTATCAGTTACAGGAAAAGACATTAAAATGAGATTTTCCTTACTCTCATAAAGCGAGTTCATTAATTGTGATGTAATACCACCAATACTAAAGATTTGTGATAATAAAATCATTACAATTACAAAATAAATATTTACGGTAATATACAAAAAGTTATTAAAAAGATATACAACTAACGCCATTACAATTGTAATTAAAATTATTCTTAAAATTCTTACGGCTATCTTCGCAGATAGTCTTTTTGTTCTTTTAACTTCCGCTATATTACTTAACTGTAAAATCGTTAGTATTTTTAATCGGCTAAGCATCTTTCTTTTCCTTCTTTGCCTTTTTTAAAGCTTCTTTTTGGATCTTTAGTTCTGCTTTAGCTTCAATTTTTTCTTGTTTTTTTGTTTCTTTTTCTAATTGTTCATGGTTAGTTAAGTATAACTTTTCTAAATCCATTCCATCTTTAATAACATCTTTAACTGCAAAATCACCTACAAGTTTCCCTTGATTAATGATACAAATACGATCACACAATTTCTCTACAACTTCAATAATATGGGTTGAGAAGAAAACAATATTTCCATTATCTGCATGTTCTCTCATCATTTGTTTAATTTGAAAAGAACTTGCTGGATCTAAGCCTGTTAAAGGCTCATCTAGAATCCAAACTCTTGGATTATGGATCAAAGATGCAATAACTACTAACTTTTGCTTCATCCCGTGTGAATATGATTTAACTTCACGGTCGATTGCAAAGCCAAGTTGAAACTTCTCTAAATATTCTTCTAACCTTTGATCACGATCTTTAGGCTCTACCCTATATAAATCAGCTACATAGTTAATATATTCTCTACCAGTTAATCTTTCATAAACAGCATGGTTATCAGAAACATAACCAATTCTTAACTTTGCTTCCATTGGCTGAGATTTAATCGAA
>FZPS01000068.1_pt85 | contig 35957 bp, 12 predicted proteins | sample 1817821 | NCBI WGS metagenome assembly FZPS01 (sample SAMEA104158645, study PRJEB21678) | metagenome | place: Germany | collected 2015-04-21 | reverse complement strand
TATTATATTTGGCAAGGGGATTTTTTGGTCGCAATACTAGCAAAAATGCCCATTATACATTAAAGCGGAACAGCACCACATCTCCATCTTTAAAAACATAGTCTTTTCCTTCACTTCTTAGCTTGCCTTTTTCCTTAGCTCCATTATACCCGCCGCACTCAATAAGGGTGTCATAATCGACAACTTCAGCTCTAATAAAGCCCCTTTCAAAGTCGGTGTGTATCTTGCCTGCAGCTTGTGGCGCTTTTGTACCTTCTTTTATAGTCCACGCCCTAGTTTCCGTTTCCCCTGCCGTCAAAAAGCTAATAAGTCCAAGCAAGCGATAACACTTTTTAACTAGTTTTTGAAGCGCGCTCTCTGTAAGTCCCATCTCTTGCAAAAAAACTTGCCTGTCTTCACTATCTAGCATGTTTAGCTCTTCTTCTAGCTTCGCTGAGATAGAAACAGCTTCGCTACCTTCACTTTTTGCGTATTCTTCAACCTGTTTTACATATTGGTTATTGTCATCTATATCCATAACATTTGCACAGTAAATAACGGGCTTTGAAGTTAGCAAAAACCAGCTTTCAACTATGTCTTTTTCATCTTTGTCAAGCTTAGCTAGCCTAATGGGCTTACCTTCTTGCAAAAGCGACAGTAATTTTACTTGCAAATCTAGCTCTTTTTGATATTTTTTATCGCCGCTTTTCATGGCGGACTTTGTTTTATCCATTCTTCTTTGCAAAGACTCTATATCGGCAAAAACAAGCTCTAAGTTTATAGTTTCGATATCTCTTATAGGGTCAATACTACTACTGACATGAGTTATATTTTCACTGTCAAAGCACCTTACCACATGGACAATTGCATCAACTTCTCTTATGTGGGAAAGAAATTTGTTGCCAAGCCCTTCTCCCTTGCTTGCGCCTTTTACAAGGCCTGCTATGTCGACAAATTCAACGGTGGCATAAGTGGTTTTTTTACTGCTGTATAACTTTGAGAGAGCATCTACTCTATCATCTTTTAGCGCCACAATACCCACATTTGGCTCTATAGTGCAAAAAGGGTAATTAGCCGCCATAGCGCCTGCGTTTGTAAGTGCGTTAAACAATGTGCTTTTGCCTACATTGGGAAGTCCTACAACACCTAACTTCATAAAATCTCCTTAAAATCATTTGTTTCCATGTAATAAACAGGTAGATATATTCATAAAATTATACTATAAATTCTATGTATTGTAAAGGAATAAACAGCTAAATGAACAGTAATATTGAAGCAGCTTTAAGAGGTCTTATTCAAGGCCTAACAGAGTTTTTGCCCATCTCTAGCAGCGGGCATTTGTTGCTTATGAATATGCTAGGGCTGGGACAGCAAACTTTGCTTTTTGACATACTACTTCATGTAGCAACGCTAATTGTAGTAGTTGTCATTTATAGAAAAAGTATAATAAGCATTATAAAAAATCCGCTTGGATATAAGGCGAAATTTATACTAATTGCGTCCATTCCAACAGCGCTTTTGGCAGCGCTTGTGCGCTATTTTTTATATGATTATGCCACCAAGATGTTACCCTTTTGCTTTATGCTAACTAGCGCTATGCTTTTTTCAACTGCTTTTGCACAAAAAGAAAATATGGCTCTAAAATGGCGCAATGGGTATACCAAAGTGGCTGTTCTTGCCGGAGTTTTTCAGGGCATTGCAACGCTAAGCGGAGTATCTAGAAGCGGTTCTGTTATAACTTGTCTAAGACACGCGGGCCTTGAAAAAGAAGAGAGTTCAGAATTTACATTTTTGCTATCTATTCCAATAATAATAGGCAGCGCCCTTGTGGAAATACTCTTTTATAAAGGCGGTGAAAAAATAGTTTTTACAGAATTATTTTTAGGAATGATATTTGCGCTTATCGGCGGTTTTGTTGCCATAAAAACATTCATTAGGCTACTAAGCAAGGAGAAAATTTGGTATTTCGGGATTTATACTTTTTTGGTGAGTATTGTCGCTTTTTATATGGTTTTTAATAGCGCATAATGACAAAAAAAGGCGAAAAGGATATATGCAAACTGCACAAAAAGTGCCGTACTTTAGTTAATAAATAAAAGGAAAAATAGCTTAAAAATAGCAATAAAGCTAGTATGTATGGCTATTTTGTGTAAAAAAGGGCACTTTTCCACAACAAAGGCAAAGCGGGAAAAACAACGAAAAGAGAAGAAAGCACAAAAATAGCAAAAAAATCATCAAAAAGGCAAAAAGAAAGCAAGTTTCAAAATGTGGATAACTTTGTGGATAACTATGTGGGGAACTCATTCCAAGGGGTTAAATACCTAATTAATATGCTAATTTGGGAGCCTAAAGGGTGTAAAGATGTACTTATCCACACCTAAAAACAACAAAATTATTAACAAAAATAATTAAAAATCAGTTAATGAAAACTGCATAAAAGCAAAAATTAAAAAAATTCAAGGAAATGGTGGAAAAATGAAGATTTTAATAATTAAAAAAAGGACGCTTTTTGCAATAATAGCAATAATTTTAGTTGCCGTAGTGGTTTTGAGTGTTTCTCTTACATATGCAAGCAAGCAAACGGCAAAACCTATTGGTGCAAAAGTTATCGTGCTTGACGCAGGGCATGGTGGAATAGACGCAGGCGTTATTGGAAAGAGTGGACTTAAAGAAAGCGACTTTAACTTAAAGATGACATTTTTGTTGCGTGACTTACTTGACAAAGCTGGGTTTAAGGTGGTGCTTACAAGAGAAAATGAAGACGGATTATATGGAAAAGTCACAAAAAACAGAAAAAGAGCTGACATGGCGGCAAGGAAAAAAATAATTCAAGAGGCAAACCCAGGCATAATTGTAAGCATTCATGCAAACAAATATCCAAGCAGTGAAAGACGGGGCGCGCAAGTGTTTTATGATGAATACAACAAAGCGGGAATGCGCCTTGCAAAAAGTGTGCAAGCAAATGTAAACTTGCTTAATCAAGAGTATATAAAAAGAGACTTTAGTGCGCTTAGTGGCGACTACTTTTTGTTAAAATGCAGTCATGCGCCCTCAATAATTATGGAATGCGGATTTTTAAGCAATTTGGAAGATGAAAAATTACTGTCTGATGATGGGTATTGTAACAAGCTAGCATTTTGCATATATGGTGGTATTGTAGCATTTTTAGAAACAGAGGAAACAGCTTAAAGGGCAAGAATTGACAAATATATTCGCAATAAGGTATAATCCATTTATGTTTGTCCGCTAAAAATAAGTCCATAATACATTAAAACAGCGGACAATAGGATGTGCGAATTTTGAGCAGATGTAAACTTATCATAAATAGGATGAGTGGCAACTCAAAGCCTGTTAAAAAAGAGCAAGACTGGATTAAGTTAATAAAGAGCTCTTATGGTTTTGTGGATACCGTTTATATTGATGCAGAGCATGATATCAATATGAGAGAAGAAATAGACGGCTTTGACGCACTTGCTGTTTGCGGTGGTGACGGCACGCTAAACTCAGCAATAAATGCCGTTAAAAATACAGATATTGACCTTATTTATATTCCAACGGGCACGCTAAACGATACGGCAAAAGGGCTTTGTCTAGCAAAAAAGCTTAGCATTGAAAACAAGCGAATAAGGCGGGTGGATTTAGGATGTGTCAATGACACTATGTTCGCCTATGTGCTAGCTGGCGGAACTTTTACGCCAATAGGCTATTGCACTGATATAAAGCGCAAAAAAAAGCTCAAGTTTTTTGCCTATCTTTTGCAAGTTTTAAAAGAGTACAAAATTCACCACATAAAAGCAAAAGTTGAAGTAAACGGCAAGACCTATAACGACGATTATTCGCTAATAATGGCAATAAACAACTCCAGATGTTTTGGATTTAAGTTTAACAAATTATTTTGCCACAATGACGGGAAGGGACAGCTTTTGCTAATAAAAGCGCCAAAAGGTAAAGGGCTATGGGCAAAAATTAAGATATTTTTTCCGCTCTTTAGAGTGTTCTTTATGAAATTAAAAAGGGAAATAGATGGCAAAATTATAAAGTTTTGTTCTTTTAAAGAAGTAAAGTTTACCTTTGACAAGCCCCAAACCTTTACCGTTGATGGAGAAAAAATAGAGCTTAATGGAAAAGCGGAAATAAAGATATTAAAAAGAAAACTAAACCTTGTGGTTTTTTAGCCTTTTTAAATGCTACTATTTAAATGCTACTATTTATAGTAAAAAAGCACTTTACAAATTTAGTTTTGTAATATATAATTAATCCTAAGTTAATTTTGTTTTACTTGTAAGCGTATTTTCCCTTTTACTTTTACTAAGTAGAATAAGTAACAAATCCTTGCTATCTAAAAAGATAGCCTAATGACCAAAAGGAGGTGCTAAATGAACGATTACCAATTGTTGTACATCATTGATAACGACATTGGCGAAGAAGAAAAAGCTGCTTTAGTAGACAGATTTTCTGACCTTATAGTTTCATTGGGCGGTAGCGTTAGTTCTGTGGATAAGTGGGGCGCAAGAAAGCTTGCTTATCCTATTCAAAACAAGACAGACGGCTACTATGTTCTAGTGAAATTTACAGCAGATGCTAATGCTCCAGCAGAAATCAATCGCCAAATGAAAATCAGTGACAGTATTCTTCGTCAGTTGATCACCAGAATCTAGGGAGGAAATTATGAATAAGGTCATCTTAATTGGAAATTTAACAAGAGATCCGGAGATAAACATTACAAGCTCCGATATCACCAATTGTAAATTCACATTGGCGGTAACTCGCAACTATAACAAGAGAGAGACTGATTTCTTTACCATTGTATGCTGGAGAGGACTTGCTGAAAATTGTGGTAAGTATCTAAGAAAAGGCAGCAAGGTAGGAGTGAGTGGAAGCATTCAAAACAGAAGTTATGAAGGAAGCGATGGCATTCGCAGGTACACCACTGAGATAGTGGCAGATGAAGTGCAATTTTTAACATCAAGAGCAGAAACAGAAGAAATTGCCGATGCTGAGCCTGCAAAAGTTGAGCCTGCAAAAATTACAGAGCTTACTCCTGTTGCGGATGACGACAAATTGCCTTTCTAAGAAGATTAAAAAGGCGCTAAGCACAAAGTTGCTATCTACAAAAATTAGTGACGGGATAACCCGTTTGGAGGTAAAATGAGCAGAGAAGCAAAGGGCGCTGCATATTATAGACGCGCGCCAAGAAGAAAAGTTTGCCCATTTTGTGCAAACAAAGTAAAAGAAATTGATTATATTGCCCTTGCCAAGGAAGTAGAAAAAAACAGCGAAAAAAGCTATGATAGAAGTGGGGAAAGAAGACCTAGATATATAGCTGAAAACGGCAAGATAATTCCAAGGCGCACAACGGGCGTTTGCGTAAAGCATCAAAGATTGCTTTCGCAAGCTATTAAAAGAGCTAGAGTGATGGCGCTTATGCCATTTAAGGGCGAATAATTAAAATAATAATTTAACAACAAATCTAAAAACGCAAAAATTAGGTAAAGCTAATTTTTGCGTTTTATTTTTTAAAAATTGTAAATTTTTGTACAAGAATACAGAAGTCACATAGAAAACTACCTAAATGCTTCAAAAGGCATAAAAAGCTACACTTTAGCTAAGCTTTTAATGCAAAAATTATTCCCGCGCGTGTATTGACAAGTATAGTTATTATGTTATAATATATATACTCATTAACAAAGGGCGAATTATGCCCTTTTGACTGTTGAAGGACGGTGTCATGAAAAAGCGCATAAGCAAAATTATCATTCTTTGCATAATGGCAGTGCTAATAGCTCTGACAGTTGCCGCTTGCGAATTTAACGAAGGCGCTGAAAACCAAGCAAAATTTTACATAAACGACAATGAGTACAATCAGCAGTTAAAAAACAATACCACCAAAGAACAAGCAATAGATAATGTCACAGAGAGTTTAACCAACCTTAGAGATTACCTTAACGAAACCAGCATGGCAACAACAGGGTATTACATGGGGGTTGAGTTTAACATAAACACCCTAAACCCCGAAACTTTAGATGGCGGCAACTTCCGTCTTAAAGTGCAGGCGCATTTGTATACTTACCCTTATGAAGAGGGCACGCCTGTTGTAAAGTACTTAGACGAAGAGACAGGCAAGTATTATGAGCAGCAAAACGAACAGTCCACGCTAACGCCAGTTAAGGCAGTTTTTAAATATTTAGAAAAGACCAACGGTAATTATTATGACGAACAAAATGAGAAAAACACCCGTATACTTACCAAGGCAGAAGATATTCATAACGAAGTTATCAAAAAAAGCAATATTCTTATTGAGTGGTATGATGGCGTTACAAACCAAATGCTCATTGGTATGTACTATGACGGCATAAACAACAATGTCGATGACCCTGGCAATATTTTATATCTCAACATTCAAGGCTATAAGAGAAGCTTTATAGATTGGGGCGATACTGTTTTATACCGCCAGCTTATAAGGCTGTTAACCAGTCTATCGGTGGAAAAATTGCTGGTTGCTTTAAATGGTCAAGGCGACGCTGGCACAGGCATAATTGGCGAATTTTTAAATCTTGCTGTTGAAGATAACTATAAAGTTGTGCTAAACGACCCGGTTACTAGCACACTTTTTTATAACCTTGCAGGAACGGCGCTAGCTGGCAGCATTACAGAGTTTTATCAAAAGATTTTCCGTCCGTTTAGAAACAGAATAGACCCGTTTACGCAAAAATATGTAGGATTTAAGTTTTCTACTGTGGCAAACGCTGTAACAAACACCATAAACAGCGATATGCAATTTTTTACAGAGCTAAACCCAGAGGGCACAAAAGATATAGTCACTGGCGCATATATAACTTTTGACGGAACGGCAACGGATAGAACGGGTGACCTTTATGACTATGTTTCCGACATAGGCTTCCAGTATGGCGCTTATCCGCCTGAAGATATGGAGCTTGACAAAGAGCATTATAAGGTGTTTGAAAATGGTCGCTATGAGTTTGTTGGCAACCTTTATGTGCCTATGCTAAACAGCAACTATGACGCTCTTATCCGCACTGATATGAATAGGTATGACAACAGCACCAACAATGTGTTCATGGAGTTTAGAGATATAGCAAACGGCGAACTTATGATGGGGCTATATTATAAAAATGAGCTGACATACATGGACATTACTGGGCTAGAATACCTTTATGGCGCAATTGCTCTCCATGAGCTTGGTTTTCCTAAAGTCTATGATGATAGCCTTAATTTAGCAAAAGCTTTAGACAGCTTAATGAATATGATTGACAATGTGATAATTAGCATTGTTGACAGTATTTTAAGCCCTGCGCAGTCGGATAAGGAAAACAGCTTATTAGATTATTTAATGGAGTATAATATGAGCTCCACAGAAAAAGACCCGAACGATATTTTTAGTAAAAATACAGTCACTCTTACTGTGGATATGGCGCTTGTAAAAGAAGTGCTTAAGCAAACGGGCAACGGCACTTACACCACAAGGCAAATTATAAACATTTTGGACTCATTTAGCCCATACAGCATGGACCAGATAGCTACTATTTTGGGTATAGCAAGTGCTGAAATTATGCTAGATAAGACCTATTTTACCTTTACGCTTAATGTAGACACCAACGAAATAACGGTAAAGATGTTTACTGATGTAGGCTTAGAGATAGGCGAACCTAGCATTATGATTTTCCAGCTTGATGTCATTGCAACAAAGTTTGGTGAATATGTAAACATAGCGGCAGTTAATTTTGATAACTTTAATCCGCTTGGACAAATTTATACTTATAGCGCTACCATGGATGGCAACTTTATGTTTAGCACAGCTGAAGTGGTGGACTTAAGTAAATTGCTTGGCGCTACCATTGGCGATAGTTCTGGGAAAAACACCGTCTATCAGCTTGCTCCTGAAGCAGGAGTTAGCTTTAACCTAACCTATGACCAGTATGTCTTGGACCAAGAAGTTGACGGCGTGCTTAAAAAAGGCGGTCGAAGCAGCTTTGACTTAGAAGTGTGGCTAACTGGCCACCAGTCTGGTATTTTGCTAAGACTTGCATCTGATGATGTTGCTTTTAACAATGAAGTTTATGACAGGCTGCCAGAGTCTGAAGATGAGCTAGGGTATATTTGGGTAGATATTCAGTGTGTCTATGAAAAAGACGGCAGAACAAGGAGAATACCCAAGGTAAAAATTAGAGAAGATATCTTTATGGCGTCTATGCAGGCGTATATGAATAACACTTCTATAAGAGATGACGCGGCAGACCTTGGCAAGAGCGATTTTAACCTTTCCATAACCACCATACTTTTTGCCCTTATGGAAGACAGCTATGTTGTAGCGCAACCGGAAAAAATAGAAATAACGACATCAAACGAAACTGTGCAAAACCTTTTTAGAGTTAAGAGTTTGATAGGAAATATAAAGACGGATGCTGGTTTTAGAAGAAGGGTAGAAGGGTTAGAAGGCGTCAAAAAAGACTATGCTCTTTATCATGTTGGACAGTTTTATGACATGGAGTTTTATAGTCCTTACCATGAAGACGCTATACTTCAAGACACAATCCCAACTCATTTTTATACTGACTATCACGATGTTTATGACCCATTTAAGTTTGTCTTTAGGTTGTGTGAAAACGGCGACTTGCAAGTTTATCACATAGGGCGTTTTAGAGAAGATGGTTTTGATTATTATGAACAAAGATATACTTATAAAACGGAAATTGTAGACGGTGTAGAAAAGCAAGTTAAAGTACCTATGCGCCAACAAGTTGATAGCGGTATTATAAGCATAACTAGAGAACCTATTGAAAATGATGCAAACTCCTTCTTTAACAATCAAGGACCGGAAAACCAAGACATAGAAAAGGTGATGTTTGCGCTAGAGAAGTTAGATAAGCTAGTTTATCTTAATGACTTTAATGAATATTGCTACTTAGATTATGACGGAGAAGAAGTTGTCATTGAAAGCAGGTATGTCATAAAAGACGGGCAAAAAGTCTTTATAAAGTGGCAGGGCATAAGAGATAGAGTTTATTATAACGGCAAAAACGCCCAAAGCCTGTACACCTATTATTTCTTTAATGATAACTTGGCTGTAAAGAATTTAGACACAGGAGAAAATATTTATTTAGATAGAACGGAAAGCCGTAATTATCTATTTGACTATGACCAAAAATCAATAGAGATTACCAATGAAGATAAAACGCAATACGCGCCTAGAATTGAAGGAACATTTATGGGCGCTGTCAGAAGATATTACTTATTAATATCTAGCCGTATATCAGAAGAAATTTGTATAGTAACTGGACTTAACAATCAAGAATTTTACTCTTATGACGATGAGTTTAACTTGGTAGAAATTTTTGACGAGGACGGCATTAAGATAGGGGAAGAACTTATTCCAATACCGCTTTACATAATGGAGCCAGCAAAACCAATTGCTGAAACGGTATCTGTCATTGTGGACACGCCAAAGACAAAGACAGCAACTATTAGTCATGCTGCGCTTTGGGGCATTGATTGGGATAAAGTGACGCTAAAAGGCGATATGGTGGTAACGGATGTTACCGTAGCGCCAAACACAATGGGCGAGGTTGTGTACCCAGTGCGCATTATAGTTACCAACAGAGAAATTATTGCGCTTAAAACAGTGGACCTTTATGATAATAATTCTGAAGTAAAGGCAGAAGAAGTGCCCGTTGTTGACGCAATAGAGATAGACCCGTATGACTATATACAAGCAAAGTATGAGTTCTTTATGAGCACCCATAACTTTAATCCCACCCAGTACACATCTGCTGAGTTTGACCAAAGACTAAAAGATGCAACGGTGGCATTTAATATAGACTTTTTCAAGTCCTATGTCTTTAATATCACATTTAACGCAGAAAATAGCATTTTACGCCAAAAAGAAGTAAAAGAAGAGTATATAGCAAAAGAATACTCTAACAAGCTTTCAGACAATACGCTTGCTTTTTATGAATGGAAATTGGACGCCTATGAGGGCTCTAATCAAAACATAGAGAGCAACATAAACCCGCAAGGAGGCTGGGTATACATTCATACTCACTTTGAAGGGCAGCTTATAGCGTTAGAAGTTAAGGTGGGCAAAAGAGAGTTTGAAAAACTTGTCTTTACAGAATATGATAACTTTGAGCCAACCACCATTGAAAATGAAGTAAAACTAATTGGGCACTATATGGCAAACTATTATGACGAATCAAGCTTCACAGTGCCTGTAAGACCAACATTTGTATTTAAAGATGAGTATGGTATTGAATACAACAAGGTTTTTGACTTTGACTATGTCTATGACTTAGACAATAACGGCAACTACCTGATAAGAAAATATGGCATAGAATGGGCTGACCCTGTAGTTACCAACATTGGCAGTATGGGCTCATATTTTTATAGGTATAACTTGCTAGCTGCTGAACCTAGCGACTTTACAGAAAATTATAGCAACTACTTTACAAGAGATGGTCAAGGTACAGCGGAAGACCCCTACTGCTTCACACCGCTTAAGTCAGCTAAAGAGTTTGAGCAAAATAAATATTATGAAAAAGGTGATATAGTCAATAGACCGTTTTATATAAGCAATGTAGAAAGAGATGAAAACGGGCAAATAATTAGTGAAAAAGCGCCAACAGAAACTAATAATGACTCTGACATAGACACAGCTACATTTAATCTAAAGCATATTATGTGCTTGTATAAGTATGAAAATGGACAAAAAACAGCAATTCCAATGATACCTGATTTAGGGGGCGTAGACTGGTTCCCTATGCTAGAGTTAAGAGTTAAGGTAGAGTGTCCGCAACTTGATGTAGACGATATTGGAGTATCAGAGTTTGACGAAATTAATGAAGTTACATTTACGCCATCTGCGTTAGGAATAGGACAAAGTACTATAGGATACTACCAAATAGACCCACTTAACGCCGCGTCTAAAAAATTGCCAAATCAAATTAGGATATACTTTAGAGATGAGTTTGGCAATAGAGTTAGCAGTCACTTGTTTACAAATATTGAATGGTTTAACTTTGACTTAGGCAAGGAAGTTATTGTTTATAATGAAGAAGAAGACGCCTACTACTTTAATTTGTCTACTGAAACACCGCTAACTACTCAAGTTATGGCAAGAGTGGGCAGCGAAATATCCGGTTTTCAAGAGATAGTTTTGTGTATAAAGGTGCTTAGCAAAGACCCGCAAAAAGTAGAATTTTATTCTTCAAGCAACATAAACGAAGAAAATCGCTATAAAGAGATTGACCAAATATCTGTAAATATGGGCGAAGTGGTAGCTTACGATAAAGATACAGATGTAGGCATAGTGCAAAGCGATAAAAATTATGTTAGCTATTCTTACTATGTAGACACTTTTGACAATTTTTCACTGCCAGCATTTTTAGTTGCTACCTTTGGCACTATGGGCAATGAAAGACAGCAAATTTACGCTACCAACTGGCGACTGGTTGTAGGACAAGAAAGCCCTGTTTATCACCCTGACAGCATTGTTAATTTAGTGACCACCATAGGCGATGGCGATGTTATTATAAATATTTATTTGGCTGTAATTGTTAAAAATTACACCATAAGCCGTATTGACTTAAATACAGCGCTTAACAACTTCTATGTAAAGGTGGGCGACAACAATAACTTTATGTTTGCCACTTTGGCAAGCTTATATCAAAGAAGCATACTTTCTCAAGATAAACTTGGTTTTTACTATGTCGATGAGCAAACGGGTGATGAAAGCTATATTGTGATAAGCACAGGCAGCGCAAACGACGGCGAAGTGGAAATTGGCAAAATAGGGCTTTACACTCAATCAGATGGCGTATTTGAATTAGCTAATCAAATGTATCCATATGAGTTTATAAATGGCTTGTACTCTAATATGAATATAGCCTTTGCCCCTGAGAAAAAGGTGACATATTGGCAATATCCATACGCTTATGAAGATATTTATGTTAGATTGCACAACAGCATTGACGGCAGTATTAACAGAAAGCTTAGTGATGTAGTTACAGTAAAATACGCATATGACCACAGCAGTCAAAAAGATACTGTAAGCGTAGAGTATAAGATGGTGGAAGGAATACCTTTTTATCTGCAGCTAACCGAGGGCGACACGCTAAAATTATACGCCAATATGAGTATGGGCGAAGAGACAGCAATAACGGTGTCGCTGCAAGAGCTTACAAACGCCATTATTTTAAGAGAAATGACAAAAGAGCTTGTGCAAAATCAAGTACTAAATGTCAAAAAAGGCGACAATACACAAGAGTTTGGTCAAGGCGTAACGCTTGAACAAAGCTATGCGTATTCCCGCGGCGTATATACATTCTATGACCAAGATAGAAATGAAATTACCTTTGACTCAATTACATTATTAGATGAATTTAATAATGAGTGGACACTGAGCTACCAAGAGCTTATTTATAGACTTAACTATTACAGAAACTATCTTGTGGAAGGGCGCACACCGCAAATGATAGCAGGAAAATCAGTAGAAATTACCAATATGCTTGGTATATTTAATATAAACGATGTGGTAATTTCTCAAACCGTTGTGTTCAAGGAAAGCACAAACTACAAAATTAATATAGGCACAGGAAAGGACTCTTATAACCTAACTTTAAGAATTATTTTCTCAGGCGGATTAAATACAGTATCAACTAGCGACGATGTTACAATTTATGCATATAACGCAAATGGATATGCGCAGTATGGCGAACTTGGCTATGTGTTAGGGACGGAAATACTTACAAATGTCACCGCAATAAAACAAGATATCTCATTTGGCCAAGTTACTTATAACTATGGATATTTAGACAGTGAAAAGCTTGTTAATTGGCATGTTGAGTACAGCGGATATCCCCAAATTGAGCAAGGCACATTTATAACTACTATACCGCAAGAAGTGGTGTATGCAAATTCCGAAGAAACCATTACTTTAAGTACGCTAACTAGTCAAGGTTTCCGCATAAGGAGAAACTTTAGCTTTGTGGGCATACAAGATAACATTACCACCTTTGATAGCGTTGGCTCAGACTTAGTTATAGATAACGGAGTAATCTATATTAAGGATATCTATAACTACTATCCTTTATATGAAAACTTTGCAACTGCAAGCAAATTGCCTTCTACCATAGAGATAAAAACACCAAATCAAGTGCTTAGAGTAACCGATGTGGAGTGGCAGATATCTAGCACATGGAATGACGGCAGAACGGGCAGAATGTATGATATGACCTATTTAGGCACATATAACCCAACCGTTGGTTATAATAGCAATGAAAGAATAGCTGAAGCAAATATTTTGGGCTGGACAATGATGGAAAACGGCAAGCCAGTGCAAAAGAATACTATAAAAATTCAGCTATACCTAAATATAGATAGCGCGCAAGTTGTCAGCTTGCCCTGGTCAGATAAAAACCCCAAGCTTGACACAACGACCTTAAGAGAAAACGGAAAAGATATTTTTGCGGTCGATGTAGATGCCTATAAAGATTCTCAAAGCTCTGCAATAAGCGGAAAAAACCTAATTTTGCCATCTAATATAGTAGTGCAATACTCTAGCGGGCTTACCCATAACTTTAGTGATGTTGTCTATAGATTCCGCAATATTCCAATAGACAATATTCCATATTCTATAAAGGGCATTAATATAGAGAGTTTAGCAATGGCTCTAAATGCGCCAATAGAACAATTTAACCGTTATTATATAGACCTTGATGTAAACTTAGGCTTAGGACAGCAAATTACCATGCGTTTCCGCTTCTATGATAAGACCATAGAAAACATAGTGCCAGTGGTGGAATTAAGCGACCAAAACATTAGAAAGAGCATAGCAAACGCTATGGATTATTTAGCAAAAGAAGCAGAAGAAGAGCTAATAGACAAGTTTAACCTAACAAGAATAGGCGCAAATTTAGAAAATCTTGTGCTTCAAGCTAGGCAAATAAGAGAAAGAATGATAATTCCCACTTCAAGCGAAATTGCCCAAGTTGCCAATGACGCAAATCAAATAAGGGCGATGCTAAGAGGTGCGTTTGACGGCATTATACCTTATGAAGAAGAGTTGCCTATAGAGGGTGAAGCGTATACGGCAAGTTACTGCTGGAATTATGCTTACTATTTTATGGAAGAATATATAAATACCGATGCTAATTTATCGCCATATATTGCAAACATTCAAAGGAATAGGTCTAGCAACACCAGAATAGCAGAATATATAAACGCATTCTATAACGATATGTTAATTAGGTGCTATGAAACAATAATTTATTATTATGTGCAGGAAGAGCTTGTAAAAGTGTTGACTGTGGAAACAGAAAAAATAGACGCAGTCCAGCTTAATTTAGCAGTTTATTATAAAAACTTAGTTGAGTCATACATAGATGTAGAGAACATAATTAGAGAAGTTTATAAAGCGCTTGAGCTTTATGATTGCAGTGTATATTCTGAGCAACAGCGAAATGAGCATATAATAGGCGCATTTAATGCTAAGATAGAGCAAGCAGAGCAAGAAGCGCAAAAAATAAGTTCAAATGATGCTTTAGCAAATGAAATAATTGGGCAAATATTCAGAACGCAAATTGGACTAGGCGAAAACTATCACGATTATATACCGCTTACAGGGTATACCGTTGGCGACTTTATAAATAGCTACCTATTAAAGAGCAAGGTAGAGATGAGAGAGATTATAAAGAGCATGATAAATAGGTGCATGGACTTTAGCGTAGATATTGGCTTTGGCCCTGCCTTAACTTCTCAAATGCGACAAGTGCTTAGCTTAAGCATAGTGCAAGCTTATGCCCAAACGCCAAGCCTAAACACCAGCATAGCTGCAATTAGGTCCAACATTACAACAGGCATTGCAAATGACACTGCTGTTCATACGCTGTTTACAAGGGCGCTATCTAGCTATGTCAATAAAATTTATATGGAGTGTAAAGTAGCTGGTGAGATAAAACGAATACAAAGCCAAGGCGTACGCACAGACAGCTATTATATTATGGACCCGTATGGCGATTACTTATATGTTCCTACTAGATTTATTGCTGACTTTAATGAAGAATGGGGCGGATTTAGCTATAGCTTTAATATAGTATGGCAAAATGACGATATCTCAAATAGAGCAAGCAGTCAAGGTAACGCAAAGGCTGACGAATACGCCTATATAGAACTATGGTTAAAGATGTATGATAAATATAAGGCAAATCCAATTGCATTAGAAAAACTTGACGCAATTATTTTCTATCTTACACCTTACCAAAGTTGGCAAGAAATAAAACAAGAGTATCAAAGCATCTATAATATACTTATAAACATTGAGCAAAACTTGACAGAAAGGTTTGCACCCTATGGGCTTTATGAAAGCGACGCAAGTCTTGACGAAAAAGCACTTATACTTTACTCATATTATAGGTTTGGACAAGATTTATACAATACTGCAAAGACAAATGCCGCAGCAATTGATGGCGAATGGGAAATGAGCAGTAAAGAAATTTTACGCGTCTTTGAGGAGTACAAATATAGCACGCTAGTGTCAAGCTTGGCGTTATCTACAACGGGAGAAACGCAAGAATTACGCCTTGTTGCAAAAGTGCTTGACAGAACAATTGATCCTGGCGATATTCAAATAAAGGATAAAAACGGCACAGTTTATACAGAATATGTCATAGAGAACCCATTTACGCAAACACAAAAAGACATTCCTAATATAGTAACCATTGACGGAACTGATTATCCTGTTATTTGGAAAAATGTAAACATAAGGCCAGCTGGCAACCTAGGCGCAAATAAGACCATTTACGGCAACATAAAAAATAGTCAGGGGCAACAAGTTACTTTGCTTCTTACAGTCAACAAGTGGGCGTACACTGGTATGCGCTATATTTCTGGCACAGATATAAACGGCGACCCAATTTACACCAATATGAATAGCGGTGGATACCTAAACTTTTACTTTAACGGATATCAAGAATACGCGTCAAAAGATTATTATCAAGTGGCATTTAATGTGTACTCGGAATCATCTCAAGACAGCACGCCTATGTTTATAAACTTCTATCCTGAAGACAGCAGGCTACTAAGAAATACCACAAGCGACGCAGGCATGAATGAAGTAAAACAAAGAAGAGATTATATCATCTATTGGGATAGCACAGCAAAATCAACAGTTATAAACCACGCAAGCAACGCAATTAATCAAGTGGGAAGCGTGTTTATAGGCAATGCAACTGTTGGACAATTTAACCTAACTTCTCTTTATGACAACACAGTAACTGGCGTAGTTACTCAAGGCAAGTATTTTTATGAAGAGATGGTTATAGATAAAATACAGCTAATTGATATAGATTCAGGAAAATACTATGAAGATGTTGCGCCTTACCTAATGGCAAGCAGTGCAGAAACAACGCTAATTACTGATCCTACTTTGAATTTGCCAGTTTCTGGTAAAGTTTTGATAAATGACGGTCATGTCGATTACAGCCACAGCGATATAAAAGTAAGACTTATATGGAATGCCTCTTATGAGCTTGCAATAAATAGGCTGGAAGGTTTTGTGGTGTATACATATAAAGATGTAGCCACAAATGAAGTTAATTCAAAAGCCAAAAACATACTTATGAATTATGACTTGACAGAAACTGAGAGGGCGCAACTTATACAAGATGCAGTGGCGTATGTCAAAAATCGTGACGGTTGCGACCATATAGGAACAGAGTGCGATAAATGCTATAAAGAAGCGCTAAAATTGCTTTGCATAGATGAAAAGCATGATTACCTTGGCGCAGAAAGTTATCTAAAGGGCGGAATTTATGGCAACAAGTCAGTAACTGTTGTAGTGCAAGTAGGTAAGTCTTTGGCACTCTATGCAACAACAGTAAAGGTAAAAATGGTGTTTAGCGACTTTACTTCAAGGGGCAATTACTATATGACTAACCCCGATGGCTCTGAGCTAGACCCAAATAACTTTACGCTATTTGATGAAGTTTATGAAAACAACTTGCCACAAACAGTTTATATGCTAGTTAGAGCAAGTTACTGGACGCAAGAAAGTAACAAAAACAGCTACGCAGACCAAGGCGCAGTTAGCCCATATAATACACAAGATACCTATATCTATAAGCTACTAGATATGTTTAATGAAACAAATGAAAGTAGGCCGCACCTTGCACAAGGCAACCTTGTAAAAGTGACAAACATAGAGTATGGCAGTGTGCAAAATGGACAGGTGTCATCAACTTCATTTGTAATAGACGGGATAAGGTATTATAGCAACTTAATATCTTTTACAGTAGCATAAAAAAGGAAAGAGAATGAAGAAAAAGTTAAGTTTAATCTTAATACTCACTATGATAGTAGCGCTTGCGCTAACGCTTTTTGCATGCTCTCAAAGGCCAGAAGAAGACATTGATGACCCGCTGCCTAATCCTGCTAAGGAAAAAATCACAGTGCCGCAGGCAATGCAAAGCACTTATGAAGGAATTATGGCAGGGAGCGATGTTATAAGCAAAGCTGATTCCTATGCTGTAGAAAGCGTTTATACCATATTTACAGAGCAAGAATTAAACTATACAGTTACTTATAAAGCAAATTACGCTGCCAACAAGCAAGACAGCGAAATATATTTATCCTTTTTTGACAATAGCCCAAAAGAGCATAGAAACAGGTTGTCGCTATACTATGACAGCAAAAATTTATACATACTAACGGACTATGAGAAAAAGTTTATAGAAAACTTTAGCATGACATCAATGTTTGACGCATTTTTTGATTTAGTTAGATATGCCGATTTGTCAGACAAGATGTTTAGTGAAACGGGCGCGTACATATTTAATAGAGAAAACTCTTCTTTAAACCTAGGTATAGTGCTAGACTCAAGCAGCGTAGACAGAACAGTAGTTAGCCAAACTAGAGATAGCCTTAGCTATACTGACATTACGCTAGATATAATCTCTGACACCGTTAACGCTTATATGGACAACTACTTAGGCGACATAGGCGATAAGTTTGATGTCATTACAAAGAAATATTTAGGTTTTAGACTAAGCCGTGTCATTTCGCCAAGATTTTCCTATATAAAAGTTAGCGATATGAATTTCCAAAGGGAAAATGGCGTAGCTGACTATGCAAAAGTTAATATGTCAGGCTCTTTTAGAGATTCTAGCAAGTATAAGATTGACGCAGAAATAGGCTACAAGACAACAGAAAAAATAAACATTAAAGAAAAGGCAAACTTTGACCCTGAAAGATTTAGCCATGTCAATTTAGGACAAAATAACTATGTAGGCAAGATTTATATACCAGCGCTTAGCAAAGAAGATTTTGACATTAGAATAGTCACTAACATAGACACTGAAAGCAACGCAAACAATGAGCTGTCTTTAGATATAACAGACGCCAAAAATTCTCATCTTGCGGGAGCTTACTATCGCGATGAGATTATGTATTTAGATATATCAGGACTAGATGAGCAATATGTAAGGGGAGCTGTTGACCTAAACGCATTTAACTTGCCTAAGGTGTATTTTGAAAACATTAATCTAACGCTTATCCTTAACGCATTTTATAACAGCGGTATAAAAATGCTCACTACAATATTAGATAGGACCTTTAACATAGGCGATATAGAAAATGAAAATCTATATTCTATTATTATGGAAAACTTCGACAGCGAAGGCAATACCATATATTACACCATAACAGAAGAGCTTATTCAGCTTATAAGAGAAGATGACACAAGAACGGCTGAGCTAATAGCAGATTTAATAAATATCCCTGTGGAAAAGATAGACAGCGTTCTAGGCAAAGATTTCTTTGCAAATAGCGCTATAAAGATAAGCTATAATTTAGATACAGGCACGATTGGCTTGTCATATTATTATGATGAAAGGCTTGTGTTTGACTTAAGCGTAGACGCCGAAGAGTATAAGGGGGTCATTTTCCCAGAAGACACCCGCCTTGAAACCAACGCTTACAATAGACTTATTTTCCCCAACGATATCAAGACAGAGCTTATTGTGGAATTTGAAGTAGCAAGCGCTAAAGAATCTAGCGATATGAGCAAAGCCTTAGGGGCATTTATTGGTGACCCATCAGGCAATAATACAAAGTACTTAATTAAGAAAGGACAAACGCTTGTGTTAAAGGCGCAAGCAAGCCAAAAATTTGTATCGCTTGGCAGCAGCGACCTAGTTTCTGAGTACCTAATGCGATTTGACCTTTTTGATGCAAAAGATATAAATAATCCGCTTATGAGCGTTTATACCAATCCGCGCAATCTAGATGAATATTTGGTAACATATAGATTGCCACTTGGAAAAGACCAATATGTAAATGAACAAGGACTAAACTTTGTTATTGCAAAATCTGAAGTTGCCTTAAGCTTAAATAAAATTTTGGGAGATAACAATGTCTTTGAAGACACATCGCTGTTTGGCATAGTTAGCGACATTCTAAAAGGCAAGTCATCACGCACCTATGTATCAAATTCTGATGGATACTTTAGCTTTGTGCTACAAGTGGAAAACAACCCAAATACTGGAGAAAAATATGACCCTGTGCAAAGGCTTATTGGCGTATCTGATTTGCTTGCAAGGGTAAAGACAAGATTTTTATTTTCTGAAGTTGTGCTAAATGACATAATGCCAGCTAGCTTTGATAAGCCTAAGCTAGATGCAAAGTTCTCTAACGCAATAGGCGTTCAAAGTTTGTATAGTCCAAACAGTATGTGGAAAGATTCCATAGAAGTTGGCATTAATAATCAAACTATAAATATGGCGCCTAACTATATTAGTGATAGCATTAAGATAGGGGGCGACAAAAAGACATACACGCCAACTTGTAGACTCTTTGGTCAAGAAGTTAGCTACACCATGAGCATTTTAAGTGAAATAGGCACATATGAAGTAGCTAGACTTGTTTCTAACATCATTACAATAGACCCGTCCACTACAAACAAATTACCAACGCAAATAGAAGTGGAGTTTACAAACGGCAAGACAGGCTGGCTAACTTGCAAGATTGAGGGGCTTACAGACAACATTGTAACGCACGCAGGGTATAACCTTGAAGTGTTTGCAAATGAGCTTAGCCAGTCATATACGCTAAGAATTGGACAAAACAGCATTATAGAAGCTAACTTTACTGTGCAAGTTGCCGTATACAATCGTACTGTTATTCCGCTTACCGACGCAAGTACGCTAGAAGGCATGACAGATAGCAACAATGTTCCTGTAATTGGCATAATTAATATAGACCCATACGAATACGCTATGAGAAAGAATGACGACCCGTCATACAATCCTATCTTGGCAGGCATTAATGAGCAAAATATGCGACTTGACTTTTACAATGTCTATGGTAAGCATGAAGTTTCTGGAGAGGACTTAAAGTTTAACGCTGAAAATGTAAACTATTTCTTCTTAAAGAAACTTGGACTAGAATGGGAGTTTAATGAGGAACAAATTAAGTATAATGGCGGAGAGCTTTTTGCATATGCCTACTTTGGACAAGGTCAAACTAAAATTAAGCTAGCTATAAAGGTAAATGTTGTAGCAAAAACAATTAGCTACGTGCAAATTAATGATGAAAACATAAACACATACACCATAGATAGTTTAATTGCATCCACTTACAAAATTCCCACCCAAACGGGAATAGGCACAGATGTAAAAGTATTCTTTGCAGACGGTACTTATCGTATTGTGCAATTACATAGGCCAGAGAGCGTAGACGACCAAACTTATTATAAAAGCTATTTGCCTACTGAGCTTGCTTGGTATATCCCCAATCCTAACTATATGGAAAGAGTTAGCCTTGCTACTGGCGCAAGTGATTTATTTGGCGCAATGGGTAATTCTACCTATGCAGAGATTAGTATAGGCTCACTTGGCGTTGATAAAGTCGACCTTTATGTAGAAGTGCCAGAAAGATGGATATCTATAGGCGATATGCGAAGTAAAGATGCTATTAAGGAAATTTCAGAGCATGGCGATGGCACATTTACGCTAGGCAACACCACTCAAGTAAGCATTTCTCCTGTAAAGTTTACTAAAGATGGCGAACTGTACGAATTTTTCACTATAAACCCATATGATGAGAATGGCAAACTTCCAAATGAAATTTATATGGAAGTGTACAAGCAGTACACAAACAGAAATGAACGCATAATTAAAAAATACAAAGTAACTTGGCTAACTACCAATTTAGACAATGTAGAAACCAACATTTTATATATTGACGACGATGGCTTTGCAAGACTTAAAAATCCAACAACTGACCAAAACGACTTCTTAGTTTATGGTGTTATAGGCGATGGCATTTTTACCCTTCAAATATCTACTTGGGTAAGAAATCTTGCAAGCAAACTTGTCACCATACAGTATGAGGGTATGGAAAAAGATGTTATGGAAATGACCATAGACCCTTATAAGCCTTATATATTGCCGTCAGCCTTTACCGCAACGCTAGAAAGCGGCGAAAAGGTATACCGCAGCGATATAGAATGGATGGTAAGAAAAGACGGCGATGATATATGGATGCCAATTGTTGTAAAAGGCGGGCAACAGTATGACCCAGCGTACTATGATAAAGATGGCAAATATCTATTCCACTTTGAAGGCGGAACTTACTATGTTCGTTATATCCTAGAGGCATCAGGAAGCGTGCTAAGGCAAGAAATGCTTATTCGGATAGATGTTGAGCCAAGAACGATTGTTGCTGACACTATAAACATTTATGAAAGCGGTGGACTAGTAGCTGGTTATACCGATATTAATTACTATAAGGCAGACAGCCAAAGGCTGTTAGACCGCATTAATGCGCTAATTGCTGACACTCAAAAAGTGTTGAGAGTGGGCGTTGGCTTTGAAGAGGCAAGAACAGACCTTATCTTAGACAGGTACAATCTTTATGTGGACTGGCTAAGGGCAACACCGCAAAGCGCTAACTATCAAAATAGCATTGATTATTTAGCTTATATCTTGCAAAATCCCAAAGGCGAAGAAGTTATGACCTTGCAAGGCACTATCTTCACAGGCACAATAAATGAGCAAACATTAAATGTTACTTTCTCTTTGGCTGGCCTTGTGATAAGCAACATAACTTTAATAAATGCAGAGTACGCAGAAAGCATAGATGCAGTTTATCTGCCCCAAAAACAACAAGATGGCAGAATAAATATGAGCTCTATTTTGCAAGAGGGGGAGCTTTATATAGAAATCCCTAAGGTGTTTGCGCTAACAGTTCCTGTCAACAACTTAGAGCGCTATGCGTCGCCCTATGCCTACATAAACCATATGTTTGAAAGAATAATTATGGTTTATTATAACGGCATAACAGATAGCGAAATAACGCCTGTGCTTGAGTTTGGCAGCTATACAGAAGACTCTTTTAACAGAAAGGTATTAGGCATAACTGATAATTTGAATATAAACAGCGCAGCTAGTGAAACAATAATCTATCTAAAGAAGCTATCGGCAGGCTCCGCTCAAGAAAATATCAAGGTTATTATAAGAGCAGAAATTGACGAGCGGGAAGCAAGGGGTACTGGCAGCAATATAACAGCTGAACTTTATAATGAGTTTGGAGAAAGTTGTACTGCTGAAGGGTATTTGTTGCCCACATATATAGATATTCCTTATGTAAAGTCAGGAATAGTTAGATACTACCTTGATGAAACAGGTTGGAGAACAAGCGAAACAGAGGGTTCTGGCACAGCAAGAAATATAGAGCTAACTTCTATAAATGTGCTTTCCAAAGAAGTGCAAAGCTATACTTTTTATCATGTTTTACCATTACATGGCTTTAGAGAAGGCGTTATAGACGATAGACATTATTACTTGACGGTAAACATTCCAAGAAAGAATATAAACAATGTAAACTATACAGCAACTGCTGATGACTCAACCTATAATATAATTGACGGCTACATTACTATAAACAACGCATACCTATTTTATGATAATGAAATTACTTATACTGGCGCTACAAGCACATATAAGACAGGATTTAATTATCAAAAACTGCCAGAAGTTATAACGGCTAGAATAGTGCCTGATTATTTTGATGCAACTTCTATAAACTACTTTATTGTGTCTTGGATACCAAGAGAAAATGCCATTACTGAAGCTGATATTACAAACGGCATAGACAGAGCAGAAAAAAGAGTGCTTGCCACAGCGACTATACTTAGCTACTACAATGAGCGTGGCGAGCATGTGACGCAAACTGTTACCGTTTATGTAGAAATGGAAGCAATGGTTTTTTCTGGCATAGAATACTCAGTAAATGGCATAAGCCTTGATATAAGAGAAGATGAAGAACAACTAAAGAACACCATTGTTATTGACCCATACGATGAAAAGATAGGCTATAACGGTGTTTTCACTCTACCTACAATAGGGCTTGTGTTAAACTTTGAAAACAATGAAAGATTTACAGTGTCGCCATCTGGCGATTCCACTGAAGAAAATCCAAAGACAAACGATATAAAACGGTTTGAATTGCTTGATAAAGATATGGAAGTTATAAGGATAATTACAGAAATTCCTTATGGCTTTAGCGGTCATAATTTGACTGAAGATAACTTACCGCCAAACAAACTGCTTTATGTCAATATGGTAATGTTTACAGGGCAAGAGATTGTGCTTACTATAAACATTTTAAGCAGAATAGTAGATGTCGCTGAAGTGGAAAATATAGTTAGCGTAGATGGTGAGTATCAATCTGTAATGCTAGAAAGACTTTATTATGTAGACCCCTATAACAGCATTACGCATAGATTGCCCACAACAGCAGGCATATTCTTTATAAATAGCGATGAATATACTACTTTACCCATTATAAGATGGGAGATATATGATGAAAGCCTAGGCGAGTATAGAGATATAAATAGAAGTCCATATTTTTATGCGCTTTCAAGCAGTGAAAACATAGACTATAAGTATGGCTATTACAACCCAAGCGCGCCAAATGGTTATGCTGGAGGAGTCTTTACGCTGCGCGCCTATATTTCTATGGGTACATCAGCTAGCGGTGTTAACATAGGAGAGCAAGGCTTTGATATTACAATAGTTGCGCTAAACCGCGCACTAAAGACAAGCTTTACCACAACCTATGAGTACGACGACCCAATAGCTGGACTTCTTTCAGATATTGGCGGAACGCTAGATGAAAGTATGTTTGTAGATTATGACAAATACTACGCTGCGGCGTTTAAGGAAAGAGATATCCCTAAAGAGTATTATTATTCGGCAATAAGCGATGGTCCTATTACTCCGCAAATTGACTGGTCAAGATATATTGACGATTCTATTATCTCATATGAAGGTTTTAAAGATAGAAGTATAGTTGGGTATTTGTACGCTGCAAACACCAACATTAATTATATGTACAATTATTATAAAGCCCAAGTAGAAGAGTTATATTCTGAACTTATAAAGGCTATGACCTGGGATGATTTCTTTACGGTAGAGAGTGGCAAGCTTGTTCCGCTAAACTATTATAGTACCGACACAAGCAAAAAACTAAAAGAAGCGCTTGCGCTAATAGAGATAGAAGTGAAGAATCAAACCTTTGTACAATTACTTCAAAAGTACAACAGCGCAGAAAATACAGCTTATCTTGCTCAGCGTATGGAAAGCGTTTTGTTACGCTCTGTTATGAGCAATAATCCTGACCTTAAAAATGAGCAAGAAGGCATAGCGTACCTTTATGATATGCTAATTACCCAAAACAGCGTAAACAACATAAAGCCAGAAGACAGAATAATTTTATTAAACTGGGTAGAGCTATATAACACCTTTAAAGGAAACTACCAAGGATATGTGGAAAACATAGATGCCGAGAAATTGACGCCTTATCAAAAGATAAAGAGAGATATGTACGATAAGGCAATGAGAGAGTTGTATTTCTATGGAGCAGAAAACACCTTTAACGATGCTTTATACGCCGCCGTTGCCAAAAAGCTAAGCAATAACATAAACAGCGCAATTTGGCAAAAGATATTTGATAAGGCAACACAAGAAGAAAGAATGCGCATGCAGTCTATTATTGGTCAAGAAAGCAATGTTTCAGCGCGCGCCAATGCGCTAGCGACCCTTATGATATCAGACCTTAAGACGCTAGGCAGCTATGGCGAAACTGCAAGCGCGCTTATAAGCGCACCTAAAGTTACTTTTGATAGGTTTAAAGATAACATAGATACATTCTACTTTAATATCTATACCACACTGGCATTAGATGAAGAAGTTTATGCGCTCTTTTTACTAAACAAAGAAGAGATTTTTGCCGAACTTATAGAACAAGCTATGCTAGATGTAATAGATGTTTATAGAAAAGGCATTATTTCAACTACGCTGCAAGAGTATTTTGCTTTACTTAAGGCAAAGATGGTAAACACTATGGTGCCTGTTGATAATGACGGCAATCAAATAGAGTTTTATTATGACGAAGCTTATCATTTGTATGATTATGCAGTAGATAAAGATACATATACAGACCCAGGCAAGCGAAAAGCTGCAATAACTGCCTTTAGAAATGAGTCAAGACAAAATGCAATTGCGCACATTGGCGCATACAGCAACGAGTCTTCAGCAAAAGCTATTTGGGATTCATTATATGGCGCGTATAGAATAAAATCAAATACTCAAATGATGGCGGTTATGGATGATATCTTGCAAGATAACAATAACGCTTATATGTCGTCATTAGACCAATTTAAGCAATACTTGCAAAATCAGGCGTCAAAAAGATATGATATCAGCATAGAGTACGCAGATAAGATAGTGACCTCAAGAGCGGTGGACAGCTTGCTTAGCAATCCAAAGAGCATAGGTGAAATTAACAACGATGTTCAGCCCTATATGGTGTTTGCCGAAGTGTATGGACCAAGCATTGGCGAGTTAAACGGACCAGACGATATTTTCGGTCTTGTTTATAACAGCTTGGAGGATTCCAATAAAAAAGCATTGTTTAATGCGCAGTATAACCTTTATGTGCCAGCAGGACAACCGCATATGCACACAATATACTATTTCTTGCATGATTCATCTGCAGACCCTACCATAAGGCGAGCAACTGAGGACTTCTTCTATGCAAAACTTAGCCGCGCCGCTGGCAAGAACTTCTTTGATTTATTGTATCAAAAGTCAAAAGACATAGATATTGAAACAAAAGAAACACTTGATATTTATCTTAACAATGTTCAGCTTACTGGCTACAGCAATGCAGAGTATGACTTAGAGCTTCGTAAAGCAAGAGTGTTTAGAAGCTTGCAAACCTATTATAGCGGTTTAATTGGAGAAGGGGCAAGCTATAGACAGCTTATCCAAGATATATATGATTCAGTGCTTATAGACATTAAGGCTAGCGCTTATGATAGGCTGTTTACCAAGCTGTTTTTACAGTTTAATGAGCATAAGCAAGTGTTTAAGGAAAACAGAGGAGATATTTATGCGCTTGGTTTTGATTACTTGCTTAAGTCTTTTGAAAGCGACGCCGATAAAGTAATAAGTATTTATAACGAGCAAATAACAAATTATGTTAAAGAAAATATCTACCTTTACTCTGAAAGCTTATATAATAAAGCATTAGAGAATGATTATTTTGTATACCATACAAGCAGGGAAGACCTTAGCTTGAAGAATTATTTAGACTTAACCAATGAAGAGCTTGCGCTAATTGAAAGTCTGGCGGTAGAGTACTATTATTACAATATGGCAAGCGCGCAAGAAAAGCTAAAGATAGAAGCAGCAAGCGGAATTTTTGGCCAGTACTATGTAGGCGGAAACTATCATGCGCCTTATGGCGTTTATCAGTACCTAATTTATAGATATGATTTAGGTGACAAATTTATAAAAGACCTAAATGAGCTAAAATATTTCTGCCTATTAAACTATGCGCAACAAAGCATAGAGTATACCATAAGAGAAATAAATGAGATACCAAATGACCCATATTATATTGAGCATTATTATAATGTACAACGCAACAAAATAAATGCTATGGGCACAGGGATATTCTCCGACAACGCAATTTTAGAGTTTGCCAAGAAAGGTTATATAAATTACCTAATAGAGCAAGATGTGCTTAAGAACTTCTTGTCGGAAAAGCAAGCGTTAGAATCTAACGAACTTACACCTAAAGGACGAGAAAAGCTATATTATAGCATTTATGTAAATGATTTTGGCGCTATGCTAGATAATGGTGGCATAACTTTAGACAGTATGCAAGCTTTCTATTATAGCCTATTTTCCAAGTTGCCAAGCGATTCTGGCATAACAAGTGAGCAGCTAGAACATATTTTGCAAAACCATATACTTATAAACGGACAAAAGGCATCTTACTATGATATATTTGCAAGCGCCAAAGAGATGCTAGAGCAGTTAGAATTAGCAAACTATAACGCAAGACAAGAGAAAGATAAAACCCGCAATCTTAGCGTTTATAATAAAGTTAGAGAAATGCTAATACAAAAAGCAAGGGAAATAATTGACGAAGTTATAAATGAAGTAGAAATTCAGTACGGCTATGTAAAGGTATTTGACGACCTTATCTTGCCCTATTACCAAGAAGAGTTTATTTTACCTAGCTATGTTGACAACAAGACAAGAGAGCAGCTAAAAGACCAGCTTGCAGAAATTAGAGAAGATAGCTCTTATGTAGATAGCGACATGGTCATTTTATATCATGACTATTTAGATAAAGCAAATGACACTCAAAAAGCATTTATAGACGCTCTTTGCCGCCAAGAAATGCTAAGATGGAGAAGTCCTAGCATAGATGACCACTTAAAGACAATAGTCTATATGGACTTAGTCTATTTGGTAAATACCGCAATGACTGAGCTTGCCTTTATGATAGACTATGACTTAGTTGACATAATAGACATTGAAAACAATCAAAGAACAGTCTTTACTGATGACGCAAAGCAAAGTTATATAATGCTAGTGTTAGAGCTTCTAAATGAAGAAAACTTCTTTATAGCGACAGCGGTTTTGCAAAAGATAATTGAGCATAATCGCTATACAACAGACTTTGTGGTGGAAGATTCAACAGAAGGTATGACGCAAGAAGAAAAGAATGAGTACAACCAAAATCTTTATGAGTATGTAGCATACTTAACAAAGATTTATGACAAGCTCTTGCTTACTGCTATGAATCAAACAGTTAAGGCCTACCAAGACTATGTAGAGCAAGGAAGATTGCTAAGCGCGCTAGATGTTGCAATAAGCGAGAGTATAAGATTATACCTAGAAGATTATACAAAAGATATTGCAGACACTAGCGACCAGTCTTATGGCGATGTGCTTAACAAAATGATAAATGACAGCGTTGTGGAGTATAAGTTCTACACGCAAGACCATATATCAGACGATGACCCGCAAAAAGAGCAAAAGGTTAAGCGCCTAATTTACTTTGATGTGCAAGTATTGCAAGAAGAAGGTAACTCATCTACACAAGATATAAATAAGGTATACTTAACTAACTTAAGAAAAAAAGATAAATCAAATCCCTTAGCTGTAATAAAACGCGATGGATTCCGATTTATCTATCCCCAAATAGAAATAGTTTATGTAGATTATTATGGCGTTACCGATATAGATGACGCGCAACAAAGATACGAAGGCACAATAACTACGCAAAACAACTTCCTAAACAAGATAACAATAGACCCGCTTAACCCCGACCTACCTAGTAAAGTGCGCGCATATGGCACATATAGAAAATTAGGCGGCAGCGGCGCATACGGCATACTTGATGTAGGAATGATAAATGTAAGATATGACGAGATATTCCGTTCTCTTGAAGGAGAATATGCAGGAAATGCGCCAGAAAGCGACAGTTCTTCCAGCTACCAAATTACTGCAATCAATGATAAAAACGATGAGTTTTTAATCAGCTTGACGGTGTTTTATTTGGACAGAACGGTGCAAAGTTATTATGTAGATGCTTTAGGCTACACATCACCTTCTAACATTATAAACAGCGGTGACTATGCAAAGTATTATAACCTATACGACAGCGCAAGTAATAAAAACAAGATAATTATTGATCCAACGGCAGAAGAAACTGTCGATAAAGATAATGTTACTTATAAGCTACCGACATCATTTGTGGCAAATTATACCAACTATGACACAGATATTTACAGAAACGCAAGCGCAAAGACCTTAAGCTACTATAATGTAGTTTGGGATTTGTCGGACATAAAATATTCCTTGTCAGGACTTAGCGAAAAGCCGCTTAGAATACTTAGCTACTATACAAATGTAGGCGATGGCGCATATAACCGCGTGGAGTTTAACTATGGCGCAAATAGCGTAAAGATAACTAAGTTTTCAGAGCAGGATAACACGATTATTAGCACAAACACCTTTATTGGCGTTCCGCAACTAGACATTTGGAATATTACTTTAACGGTAACAAAAAAGACCGTTGATAAAATTTACATAAGAAATCAAGATGGGCAAGATACGCTGTTTGCAAAATTTGTAAGCGACGACATTAGCGGCATTGGCAACACAGAAAGATGGCTAGTTGCAGAAGATGATTATTCTGTCAACCCTTATTATGTAGAATTTTTCTACAACATAGTGCTTGAATTTAGCGATGGCGACACCTATCAAGTAAACTATGAATTTGACTGGATTTATCACAGCCAAAATGGACTAGACAAGCTAAGAGATATTGTAAACAAGAGCATAACTGAGCCAAATAATCGCTATATAGTGGCAGGATTTAATTATATTTGCGAAAACATTTGGGTTAAGTTTATGGTCGACGATATAGAAATTGAAAGACCAGTAGAAGTTGATGGAGAAGGTAATATGATACCTGGTTACATCAACGGCGGAACAATTTATCTATTGCCGCAAAGCTCTACAAATATGAGTAAGGAAGAGCAGTTTGCGTCATTCTATCCATACCTATATTATAACTTCTCAAAAGATAAATTTACTGAAGACTGGAGACGCATACCGCTTTTATTCTCCGCTAACGCAATAAGAAGCATTGTGCTTAGTGAAAACAGAGTGTATGAAAACATTTATGCTACTTTAGGCAACAACAGTAGCGGTAACAACATTTCCTTTACTGTAAAGGTAATCAATCCCATGCTGTTTGCTAAGCTTGCAGGACAAACCAATCAGTATGTAATGTATGACACAATAAGCATGCCAATTGACGGCAATAGCCGTGTCATTTCCACAAGCTCTGATATGCCGCAAATATTAGGTAATTACTTTATGCCGCTAAATGGCACAGAAAGCACGCTATTTAACATACTTAGCACAAACTATGATGTGGTAAATGAAAAAGTTTCTTACGAATGTCGCTATTATATGGACGGAAGCAGCGTGATAGCAGGCGCAGATAGCGGTGTAAGGACATTGTCGTTTATGGTGGTGTTGCCGCTTAGCACCTATAACTATACTGCAATAAATGATGTTAGGTTTGATTCAACTAATAGCGACAAGTTTACTTGGAGAACGGTAAACAGCTTTGATGAAATAGATTCATTGTTCTGGAAGTTAGGAGAAAAGATGACACCTAGCTTGCTTCCCAAAGGTTATGACGCGATAACTGGCCAAACTTTTGAGTTTATGTGGGATTTGGACAACATAAATATAAATCTAGCTACTGGCGACAGCTATTATACTATAAGGGCTTATTACTATGCGTCAAGTGCGCAATGGCTATATAAGGAAGTAAATATTTATATAGCTAGAGAAGATATAAGCGATGAAATTGTTGCAAGCACAAACTTAAGCATGGTCTACAACGGCAATAGGTACACTTATGAACTAGATTATGTTTTGCTAAACAAACTTAGAAGCGACGGCACTATGGCAGAGATTTTTGAAGACAATGTCACCATAGAGTACCGCATTAGCACATCTAGCGAATATAACTATTCTACCACCTATCGCCCACTTAATGCAGGCACTTATTATATCCGCATACGGGTAGACGATTATAACTTCTTTGGCGAAACGATAATAACTCTTGTTATACAGCCATACAAGATTAAAGGTATGCCCGTTGGCATCGGCGGACAAGGCATTGTGCCTGACATAGTCTTTGAAGGCGTAGATACCAACTACAATATAGAATACACCTATAATGGACAGCCGCAAGGGCTAATTGTGAAAAGCGGACTGCCTTATGTCCATGTGCAAAACTGGCCGCAAACAAGAGACCAAAAAGAATACCTATACCTATCTAAGCTGGGTGCAAATCCAACCTCAAGTGAAATAACTATAGCAAAGAGCGCAGCGTATAATGAGCTATTTGACAAAGTTACGCCAGCAACACAAGTATTCTTATCAAAGTTCAAAGCGCAAGTAAAATTAGATTATAATACTGTAAGTGACAATGAACTAAATGCAAAAGTATTTGACTTGCTTGACTACAACTTGTACATTTGCGAAGTTGTGCCCACAATAACTTACCAAAACGCAGAAGATGTCATTTTGGAAAAAGAACCTGTCGATGTAGGCTCATACCGCTATATCTATAACATTGAAGCCGCCCAAAACAATGGCAACTATATGTTTGAAGAAAGAACTTCATTTATGGGCGGTTGGATAGTTATACACAAGCAAGATGTGACATATAGCCTTGTTAGCAACACAATGGTTTATAACGGCAGCTACCAAAATCCGCTTATTAATAACTTGCACTTGCCAAATGGAAATTTACCAATTGGCGTAAGCGTCACTTATACATATAGCTATACTGAAAACTTAGACTTAATAACGACGCATCAAGTTAAAGATGTGCGTAGCTACTCACTAAAGGTAGAAATTAACGGTGGAAACAACTACCCCGACGCTGTTTTAGAAAACCTTACTGTAAGCATTGTTCCTCAAGACTTGCTTATAAGCTTTGATGAAGAAAAGACGCAAAGCAAGTATTTAAGCGAAATAGTGGATTATGGCAAGCACTTAAAGTTTGATGGATTGGTAGGCAACGACAAAGCGTCAGATTTCCATGAGCCTGTGGTATCAGGCAATGTAAAACAATATTATACGCTTGGCAATTATCCTATCCAAATAAACGGCTTTAAGCTAGAGGGCGGAAATACGCTTTCCTACAGCAAATATGACGGCGACCCAATTGAAATAAATGGCGTATACTACTATAAGCTTATCTTAAAGGATGCAAATGAAGAAGGAAGCTTATACACTTACCTAAACGAAAACAATAAGCCAGTATACGAAAGCTTAATAAACAAATTTAAGAACTACAATATCTATGTAAGAGTAGATAACTTCTATACTATTTACCCCGATGGCGAAGCTATTTTGGTACAAACTGATGAGCAGCTTCAAGATACCATAGCGTCAATTGAAAACAACAGCAGAGTTACAATTTATTTGTCAGAAGGCAGCTATTCAAGGCTAAATATTAATGTAAACGCAAGCATAACTATAATAGGCTGCTATGATGAAGACGCCAAGATAATAAGCACGCTTGAAGGCATAACGATAAGACAAGGGGAAGTTACTTTACAAATTATTGACATTAAAGGTCAAAGTAATATAGACAGCGTCTACATTGGCGATAAAGCAGGGGTTGTAAGCATACTTGAGTGCCACTTTGATGGACTTAACTTGCAAAACAGCCGCGCAGTTGTAACTAGCGCAGCTTATAATGGACTGCTTTATATAAATAAGACCACAATTACGCGCTATACTCGCGCGGTACAGCTATTAAGCGGCACAGCGGAAATTACTGATAACATATTTAATGCAAATGGCTTTGGTGTATCTTCATATACACAAAAAGAAGTGTTTGTAAGAGATTGTACCTTCACAAGCACAACAAATGAAGCATTATACCTTGAGTACAATAATCATATTGTAATAGAATGCTTCTTTGGACAAAACTATACCGCAGTAAGAGCGCAAGAAGAAGAGCGTAACGCAATTTTACTTCAAAACACCTTTGCAAGCACTAACGGCATTGACTTTGTAAGCATTTATTAATAGTAATAAGGGTAAGTTAAAAAAAAGAAGCGGCCTAAAAAAACAAGCCGCTTTTTTATTTATATAAGTATAGCGTCCAGCATTGCGCTAAGTGAAAGCACTACAACTTGACCCAGCACATAAAAAGCAAGGGAGTGGCGGCCGGGGAAGGAAAAAGGCGTGTGCCAAACGCCATCAAGCTTTGTAAACAAAGATTTTTTATTAGGATAAAGTATAGGAGAAAGGGCGGCTCCAAAAAAGAAAAAGATTATAAATGGGAAGATAGGAAAATAGTCTGCTGTCCACCAGTTGTCAGAATAAAAAAATAGTCCTAGCCATTTTGAAGCAGTTTCTACAGTATTATAGTAACCAGTTGCGCTTATTAATGACACATTGTATTTTTTATGAATAAAATAAAAGCCAACACTTAAAATAAAGCAAACAAAACTAAGTGTAATTTTATAAATTTTGTCATTATAATCAGTCTTTCTTAGTTTAAAAAATAATTTTATTGCACCTTGTATTAAAAAAGCCATAAGCCAATAGACAAATATAATAACAGCCATACAGTGCAGTACGCCAAACAGCACAAAGGTACTGCTTTGTAAAATGTCTTGAGCATAGTAGGAAACTAGGCTAACAAGCATAGCTACAATGGCAAGGCGCAAGCTTCTTAAAAGGTTATTTCTACTAAAGCCTGTGCAAATTCCTGAAGTTGTGAAAAACAAAAATAAAAAAGCAGGCCGCCAAAATACTCTTATGTAAGAGCTTATGTAACTTGCCCCTAAAGAGTTAAGGCTTTCCAAAAAGGCAACGCCGCTATTTGCCCAAGATGAAAATAAAACACCAAAGTCAAACATACTATGGTCTACAATGACCATAAGTATAGCAAAACCGCGCAAAAAATCTAGCTCCCACGCTCTGTTTTTTACAAGTGACGGGGTTTTCATTCTTTATACTCCACTCTATCTAGTTTAGAGCGATGGTTCTCTATGCGGTAAAGCTCAAAGCGGTCGCTGTATTCGTGTACAAGCAGCTCTGGCTCTAGCTTGCTAAAATAAACTTGGGGCTTTTCTGCCTTAATGGGCGCAGGCAAGACAGAGTCGGTTAATAATGATGTGTTATCGTCAAAATTAACATTGTAAGCAAGTTTATTATAAGAGTGGTCGCTTATGTTTTGCTCACTATCTTCAGCTACCATAAAGCCATGGTTGGGAACAAGAAAATCAACAGATTTCTTTCTATATTTTTTTGAAGTATAGTCTTCAATTTCAGAAGGCGCTAAACTCTCTCCCCGTTTTTCAATAACATATTCGGCAAACTCAGCTTGCTCTGCTTCTATTTTCTTTTCACGACCTCTTTCCCAAAGTGGATGCTTATACCCTTCGTAAACAGAGCGGGCAGGCCTTACAACGATATTTCTAATGCTAATTATTAAACAAGCCACCACGCAAGCAGCTGCTCCCGATAAATAAATAGTGGAATATAAAGAAAAATCAAAGGGATTAAAATCAAACATATAGTAGAGAATAACGCCAAAAATGGCATAAATCAAGGGAATCCATAGCCCAAACAACAAAAGTATTTTTGCTAGAATTCGGGCAAGGAACTCAATTGCTAAAATAAATGTTCTGATTATAGTTCCTATAAGCAGTCCGAAAGCACAACCTTTTGCGCGTTTTCCCATTACCTAATTGTGTCCACCCCCATATATTTAACCAATGCTTCAGGCACAGTTACGCTGCCGTCAGCATTTTGATAATTTTCAAGTATAGCAGCAGTAGTTCTGCCAACAGCAAGTCCGCTTCCGTTCAAGGTGTGAACAAATCGCGCCTTGCCATTTTGGTCGCGGAATTTTATGTTTGCGCGCCTTGCTTGGAAGTCTAAAAAATTACTGCAAGAAGAGATTTCCACATACCTATTGTAAGAGGGCATCCAAACTTCTATATCATAGGTTTTACAAGAGCTAAAGCCTAAATCCCCAGCGCAAAGCAGTACTACGCGATAGGGGAGTTTTAGCGTCTTTAATACTAGCTCTGCCTGGCTTGTCAAACTTTCCAATTCGTCAAAACTAGATGATGGGTGTACAAACTTTACAAGCTCTACTTTATTAAATTGGTGCTGGCGAATAAGCCCCCTTGTATCCCGTCCTGCGCTTCCTGCTTCTGCTCTAAAGCATGCAGAGTATGCGCAGTAATAAATGGGCAAGTCGCGCTCTGGTAAAATTTCTTCTCTATGCAAGTTAGTAACAGAAACTTCAGCTGTGGGAATAAGATAATAATCAGTATTTTTTAATCCATACATATCTTCTTCAAACTTTGGAAGCTGACCTGTGCCTACCATGCTATCTCTATTTACCATAAATGGAGTAAACACTTCATTAAAGCCATTTTTGCCATGCAAATCAAGCATAAAATTTGTTACCGCTCTTTCTAGCTTTGCGCCAAGCCCATGATAAACAGTAAACCTAGCGCCTGTTATTTTTGCCCCTTGCTGAGCGTCCAAAATGCCTAGCTCTTCGCCAAGTTCCCAGTGCGGTTTTGGCTCAAAATCAAATGCCTTTGGCTCAAGATAGCGTCTTATCTCAACATTATCTTCACTGTCTTGCCCGTCTGGCACAGAGTCATCTACAAGGTTGGGAATCTCCAGCATAAGCTCTTTTAGCCTAGATTCAATGACATTTAGTCTTTCGTCAAGCTCTTTAATCTCTTGATTTTTTGCCTGCATACTGATAATTAAGTCATCACAGTTTTGTTTGTTGCGCTTTAAGGCGGCAATTTGAGCGCTAACTTGATTCTTTTCCGCCTTTAATATCTCTACACCCCTTATTGAAGCTCTGCGCTCAGAAGCAAGGCTAGACACTTCTTCAAGGTCAATCTTGCTATTTCTTTTTGCGAGTTTTTCCTTAACAAGCTCAATATTGTCACATACAAATCGTAAATCTAACATATATACCTCTACAAATAATATTAACCAATTTATTACATATAATCATAC